>Ga0209808_1000074_pt1 | contig 51910 bp, 46 predicted proteins | sample GraSoiAngelo_157_FD_186171 | JGI IMG/M metagenome (GOLD analysis project Ga0209808, IMG submission 186171) | Grasslands soil microbial communities from the Angelo Coastal Reserve, California, USA - 14_1009_16_20cm (SPAdes) (version 2) | ecosystem: Environmental > Terrestrial > Soil > Grasslands ... | reverse complement strand
GACAACAGCCCATCGTGCCGTCCGGAAACTATCATTTCCAGCCAGGCGAAGAAATTCAGCACGACACCTCTCCGCACGAGCTCGAGCTGAGCGGCAAGCGCCGCAAGGTGCAAACGGCCTCGGCGGTGCTGTGCTATTCGCGCATGTTGTTCTTCCAGATGTATCCCACCTTTCAACGTTTCGACTGCAAGGTGTTTCTCACCGAAGCCTTGCGCTACTTCGGGGGCGCGCCGACTCGCGTGGTCATCGACAACACTCACGTGGTGGTGCTGCGTGGCACCGGGCGCCAGATGGTTCCTGTTCCCGAGATGGCGGCTTTCGCCGAGCGTTTCGGCTTCCAGTTCCTGGCTCACGAGCTCGGGGATGCCAACCGTTCGGCACGCGTAGAACGGCCGTTTTGGTTCGTGGAGCGGAACTTCCTCGCCGGACGCCGCTTCGCCAACTGGCAGGATTTGAACCAACAGGCTCGCCAGTGGTGCGATCGCGTGAACGCTACTTACAAGAAACATATTCGCGCCGTGCCGCGCGAGTTGTTTGCGGTGGAACGACAACATCTGAAACCGCTGCCCGTGTGGATTCCCGAGGTCTATCGCCTGCAGGAACGGATCGTGGACGTCGAAGGCTACGTGGCATTGAATAGCAACCGCTACTCGGTACCCTTCACCTGGATGGGCCGCCGCGTCGAGGTGCGCGAAACCAAGAACCAGGTGGTGATCCAACTCGACGCCCGCAACGCGGTCACCCACCAGCGCGTGGCGGAAGCCGAGTATCAGCGCATCACCGTGGCGGCCCACCGCCCGCCGCGCGGCACGAGCAGCCCGCGCCCCAACCCTCACCCGGAAGAACAACTCATCCTCCAAGCCGCTCCGGAAATCACCGACTACGTCACCGCCCTCAAGCAACGCAGCCGCAAGCTGGTCGTGCTGGCTCTGCGCCAACTCCTACGCTTGGTGCGCGACTATCCCCGGGAACCGCTCCTGGCCGCCGTGCGCGAAGCGGCCCACTACGGACTCTATGACCTGGACCGGGTCGAGCGCATGATCCTGCGCCGCGTGGCCCAGGACTACTTCCGGCTGAAGGCGAACGGCGGAGGCTCAAATGAAACGGAGTGACGAGCTGGATCAACTGCTGAAGAACCTGCACCTGAAACGCATCCTGGAGATTTACGACGAACAGATCGGCGCCGCCGAAAAGGAAGACCTCTCTTACTCCGAGTTTCTGACCCGGCTCCTGCGCGCCCAGTGGCACAACCGGCAGGAAACGGCTCTGGCTTGGCGCATTAAACGCGCCAACTTGCCGGAGAACTGGTCGCTGGCCACCTTCCCCTTCGCTCGTCAACCCGGAGTCAGCCGGAAACAGATCCATACCTTGGCCGAACTGGACTTCGTCGCCAAGGCAGAGAACATCGTGCTGATAGGTAAAACTGCCGTCGGAAAAACCGGCTTAGGGACGGGCCTGCTGCTGAAAGCCTTGGAGAACGGCTACCGTTGTCAGTTCATTCGCGCCCAGGACCTGTTCGATGAGCTCTACGCTTCGATCGCCGACCGCTCCTCGCGCAAACTGCTCAATCGCCTGGTCCGCCTTGACGTACTTTTGATCGATGAGCTGGGCTACGTCAATGTGAAAGCCGAGCAGGCCAACATTTTCTTCAAGCTCATGGAAGAGCGCTACCACCGCCACTCCACGATCATTACCACAAATTTGGGATACGACGAATGGCGGAACTTTCTGGGCAACCCAGCAATGGTGGACGCGCTGCTGAGCCGCGTCCGCCACTACTGCCACACCATTCACATCAACGGCCCGGCGCTGCGCGAGCCCCAAGGATGAGAGGACTAACCGTGGCGGAACCAACCAGCCGGGAAGAGTACGTGCGAAGAGTTCTTCAAGCCTACCGCGAAACTCCGGGAACCACCGGCCGTGTGAACCAGCCCGACCGCCTGCTGGCCGCCCAACTGCATCAACGCGGCGTACCCTTCGAAGCTGTCGAGAACGCTCTGGTATTGGCGGCAGCACGTCGCCTCTTCCGTCCTGCCGACGCTTCCCCTTTGGCCATGGTTCGCTCCTTGGCCTACTTCCTCCCTGCGATCGAGGAAGTGCTCGAACGCAAGATCAGTCCGGATTACTTTCGCTACGTCCGCAACAAACTTCATCGCTTCTACTCGGCCTGATCGCCTGATCTGACTCTGCGCACGCTTCCCCCGCGTGGGATGATGACGTGCGGCGCCACGCCTTCGGCGTGGGATGATCTGCTGTTCTTTCCCACGTGTCCTCGTTGTTCTAGATCCCGTTTCTAGCCTTGGTCACTTCAGACAGGCAGGAGTGGATCATTCCTGGTCAGTGCCGAAGTCGAACACTTGCTAGCGTTTTTGTCGCTCTCCGATGAGCCTAAATTTTCCTTGCAGTTCGATCTTCGCAGAGGAACTGCCAACGAGGATGTCGAAGTCTCCAGGGTCGGCGTTCCAGTCGTGGTCCTTCACGCCGAAATACGAGAACGGCGGTCCAGTTTCACCGACATGCGCTTGCTTTCGCCCGGTTTCAAATTCACCTTGGCGAAGCCTTTCAGCTCTTTGGCAGGACGCGGAACACTGGAGTGCGTATCGCCCACGTACACTTCGGCGACTTCTGCCCCTTCGCGTGGCCCCACATTCCGCACATTGAAGGAGACGGTGAGGGGAGCCTCGAGGTCCGAGGAAACCGGCGTAACCGTTAGACCGCTGTATTGGAATTTCAGTTCGGGACAGGCGCGAGGTTTGCGCGTGGGCACTTTGACAAAGTGCAAGTGCAGAAACAAAAAGGATACTGATGCGCATGGGGTGCGACTTTAGCATTCGACTCCCCCCACGTTATTTTTCCTCAATGATGGCTACGTCCCACGGTTTCAAGGTGATACTTTGTCCGTGCGGCACGGGTACTTGCGCAAGAATCTCGGAACCCTCGTTGTACTCGTAAGGGAAAGTCTGTGGCGAGCCAGAATAATTCAAGAAGTAGTGCAGCGTCTTGCCTTTGCGGTTTAATCCGTGTTTTACGCGCACGGGCGCTGGCAGATTCTGGTCCGCTCCAGTTAGCCCTGCTTGTTGAAGCACGGAAAACAGCACTTGGCTCTGCAATTTGTCACTTAGCACCGTACCTTCATACGTCAGGGTGCCCTTGCCAAAGGTGTTTTGCGTGATCGCGGGATATTTTTCGAAGAACGGGTGATCGTAATACGCCAGAGCTTTGGCTGTGTCCAGAATCAACATTTCTGCCCAAGCTGTCACCAAGTTATCGATACCTGCATGAAAAGGATCGTCCTTCAACGCCACCGGGTGGAGCAGACTTGAGAATTCCTGGTAATGCACGCCGGCAGCCTCCCGCAGGGGTCCCGGCGCCATCTCCCACCGAACCGTCGAGTGTTCGTTGCAAAATCCGCTCTTGAACGCGACCACCAAGTTCCCGCCGCCACGGACATATTCCGCCAGCCTTCGCAAGACAGCGTCGCTGGCCACATAGAGCGGCGGAACGAGAATCACTTTGTAGTTGGAAAGGTTTGTGCTTTCTGGAAAGACAAAATCAACGCCGATATTCGCGCGGTAGAGCGCGCGGTACATCTGGCGCTCTATCGTGTGATAGTTCACACGGTCACTGAACTTCATGAACTCAATCCCGTAGTAGGAGTCGTTGCTGTGCAGAATCGCGACCTGATTCTTCCGCCGAAGATCCACAATCTCCGATCCAACCCGCTGTAACTCGTGCGCTGTCCTGCTCACTTCCTCGTACGCCCTGCCAGGCTGCAGGTCGTGGCCCAGCACTCCCTTCCAATACGTTTCCTGCCCGTAATGAATCGAATGCCAATGCCAGTACTCCACCATGTTGGCGCCGGAGGAAGCATGGGTATATACGTCGAGCCGCAATTGCCCGTCGTACGGGGGATATTGGCCCACCGAATCCCAACCAATCGCTTCCGCGTTCGTTTCCGTAATCAGGTAATTCGTGCTTTTCAACGACCGCATGTAGTCGCCTACGCGCGACGAAACCTCTCCATCAAATCCATCCTGCGTGTCGTGATAAGGATTCGCGGCGGTAATGTCCAAAGTCCGCGAGACGTCCAACTCATTGACCTCCGGCCGAGGCGGTCCTGCAAAATCATGCATAACAAATTGGTCCGGTCGCTTGTATTCGTTGACAATGGAGGCCTGCCATGCCAGAAAGTCCGTCGTCAGCCATTGCTGGTAACGCTCCCACTCCAGTTTCCACCCAGGATTAATGATCCCGTCGCGCGGCGCGAGCTCGGTCCAATCATTCAAGCGTTGGCCCCAGTAGTTCAGCCCCCAAATCTTGTTCAGCTCATCTACCGTTTTGAATTTGACCTTCAGATATTCCTGAAAGCCCACCTGCACATCGTGATTCGCCACTCCGGCTGAGGAGGTTTCGTTGTCAATCTGAAAGCCAATGATGGCGGGATTATTTTTGTAATGGTCGAGGATCCTGCGAATCACTCGCTCGCAATAGAACCGGAAGGTAGGATTAAACAGGTCGGAATTCTGTCTCAGCCCGTAATAAAGATTCTGCCCTCCCAGCCGCGTCACGATGATCTCGGGATGCTCCTTATACATCCACGCGGGAATCGAAGCCGTGGGCGTACCGAGGATGATGCGAATGCCGGCCGCGTGCAGTTTGTCGACAACACGATCCATCCAGCCAAACTCAAACTTTCCACCCTCCGGTTCCCACAGACCCCAGCTAAATTCGCCAATGCGCACCACGCTGATGCCTGCTTTTTGCATGAGCTGAACGTCCTGGTCCAGCCGCTCGTAAGGCATGTATTCCGGATAGTAGGCAACGCCGTAAAGCACCGTGTCCATCCGGTCGGCGCGAAACGCTCCGCGCGCCTGTGCTCTGGCAAGCGTTGGGAAAAGGGCGAGTCCCCAAAAGAGAAAACATGCCTGCATGGCCCACAAGCGACGAGCGGCTGAAGACTTTTCTGCGGTTTTATGAATGTTCATGCTGGTCTTATCACCTCTCATGGTGCTCAGCAGCAACGGCTTCGCAATTATCGGATTGCGAAGCCCCGCGGTCTGTCTTGTTACACGAGGGTACGGCATGTCCCCAAAAATCGCGCCTGCCATTGTTTTGAATCACCTTTCCGCTTGCCCTTGCAGCTGACGTTGGCTGCAGGTGGTATCCGGAGAGCGAGAAACGTCCCATCCCGCCGCGGGTCGGATCAACCAACTTCGGGTCGGCAGTAAGTGCGCCCTTATCGCCCGGCGGGGGATTCACGCCGTAGTACAGATTTGACTCGAAGATGTTGTTCTTGCTGGGCTCCAGGCCGGGCGCAGTGGTGTACGCTCCATCGGAAGCCCGTGAGACCCCATGGGAAAATTGCGCCGGGCCAGCAGCGAAAAAGATGTTGTTGAAGAAATAGGTGTCTTCGGACCAGCCGTTCCAGTCCGCAAAAAGCAACATGTCCAGAGTGCGATCCGGGCCGGTGTAGATCGTGTTGTTGTAAACGAGCGTATTCTTGACCGGACCTGCGATCGTGATGCCGCGGGAGCGGTCATTCCGGCTGATGTTATATCGGACGATCGTTCCGCTGTTGCCGGCGTTCTCCGTGATCTCGTGTCCCCCTTCATTGCAAATCAGCAGGAACCCGCCGTCATTGTCGTGGCTGTAGTTGTACTGAATCACCGTGTTGCGGCTGTTCCAGTCGGAGTCAAAGCCCTCTCCGTCCCGCTGACCTTTGGTTCCGTAAGCTTCGTTGTATTGGATGATGGTATTGTCCGCGCTCCACGCCCAGATCGCAACGTTGTAGTCCTCCGAACGCTGGCTGGCATGGCCAACGACATTGTTTTCGACCAGTGCGCCGTCGGTCGCCGCAACCACAATCCCATCCGCACCAATGTCGTGCAGTTGATTGCCCCGGACGATCACGCCCAAGCTGGGATGCCATTTCGAACGCATCCACTCTTCAGACCAGCCGAAGATCCCGCTGCGGTCGACGTGATAAATCTCGTTGTCCTCAATTCGTAAATCGACAAACCGGCTGGGTTTCGTGTCCCAAGTAGAGGTGTAGTTGATTCCGCCGTTGGATTTCAAACTATCCACGCCATTCACATCGTGGATTGTTAACGAGCGGATGTAGATGTGATGGGCGTCGCCGAAATTTTCGAGCGCCAGATGAACGCCACGACGAACGGCGCGCGTTGGACCTGTGTTCGTGACCTCGAGGTTCTCGATCTCCCAATATTCCTGGTTCTTGAGAAGCACAGCGTCCTCGACTAACCCCTCGCCGTTGACCACCGGCTTGACTCCGCCGCCGTACGTGCCCACGCGGATCGGGTGCCCCTCCGTCCCCGAACCCTTGGGCCAGAGCTGCCCACGCCACACCGAACTTGAACGTAGCAAAATTGTGTCCCAGGGACGAAACGTCGTTGCGTTGACCTTCTCCAGCGTCCTCCACGCAGCGCCGGGGGCCGTTCCAGTATTCGCGTCATTGCCGTCTCGCGAATCCACGTAATAGATTGAGGAACCCTTAGCTGGGACTTGAGGCGTTGTCCAGCTTAATGACAAGGCAGAGCTTACAAAAGACACTGCCTGCACGACGGACAAAACCGATAGTGCAAGATTCCATGCGACTGTGCTTCTGAAGAATCTCACTGCGTGACTGACCCCGCTCTTGGGGAGGAGTAGGGCAGCCCGCGCACGCTGAGCTGCCCTCGATTTGCACTAATCAAAACGTGAAGCGAACTGCAAATTGCCCGGTCCGCGGCGAACTGTTGACGCCTTTGACGAACCCAAGAGGTTGTCCGGCCGAGGCTTGCTCGTGCGTCCCTCCGCATCCACTGATGTCGAAGGTGTGCCGGTTGAAGAGGTTTATAGAACTCAGTGCGGAACGATAGCTTGTACCGCCCGTCCGAGCCCATTGAGAAGTTCTTAAGGATACTGGCGCTCTCGTTTGCGAGTCCTGGGCACCGCAAGGCGGACATAGCTGAGGGGCCGGTTCCCAGCTGGCCATATGCGGGCGCGCTGACTATGCCCGCCGGCAAGTAATAATCCTGGGCGGGCCTTGGATTCGCCGCCGTGGGTGGAGTGTACTGGCCGCGCTGGAAGATGGGTCCGCTGAATCCACTCAAATCGAAGTTCGGATAAATGTTACCCCAGACCGCGTAATAAGGATTCGGCACGGTAGCCCGCAAGGGTTGCCCCGAGGTGTAGAGGACCAGCCCCGCCACTGTCCATCCTCCAATAAGTCCATTCACCCACCTTCCGTGGTCGGACATCCACTGGCGCCCTCTCCCAAACGGGAGGTCGTAGCTGACAAACCCCTTCACCACGTGGGTTTGGTCGTAATCCGTAATGGTGTGGGCCACTTGAGCGATATTGGAGAAGTCCTGAATCGTGGTGTAGTTCGCCCACGTTTTTTGGAAGGCCGTGTAAGTATTTCCTTCCTGCCGGGACAAAGTGTAGTTGAGATTCATGGTCAGGCCCTTTCCTGCTCGCTTTTTCAAGTCGATGACCATGGAGTCGTAATAGCTCTGGGCAAGAGGCAGCCCGACATAATACAGGTGGTCGTAGTAGTAGGTGTCCATGAGCATGGCCAACTGCGGGTACGGGGCAATCGCTTGATAAAAATCTCCGCAAAATCCCGGGAACGGATACTTTATGCCGAAAGTTGCCGCGTCGGCGGCGCTGCAGACGTTATAGCTATAGGGATTGGGATTGTGTAAAAATTTTCCAAGGACCCGGGCCGACGAAGGGCTCCCGAGATATTGATTGCTGCGCAGCACGGAGACCGCCATCATCTGCGGCTCCAGCATTAGCAGTGATCAAATCAGCATAGAAACGTCTGAAGGCTTCGATTCGCTCCACGTTTTAGTCCCCTAAAATTGTAAACCTCTCTGGGAGCAAACGAACGAAGCATCACCTATTCTCGGAGCTTCCGCAGCGAAGCATCGCGCATCCAACCTTGCCGCAGATTGAAGCTCGGACGGCCTGATTCATCGGGGGCTCGCTTTTGACCCCAAGAATTGAGTTGACGTTAGTTCTTCTTGGGGTGAGACGTGCTGAAGCCAAACTGACTCATGAGAAGCTGGCCCTCGTCGACGTCGACAGGCGAAAGCGTCATCCCAGCAGGACCATGGTTCTCGACAAAGTGGTCACGGACAGTAAAGAAATAGGTGCCTCCATGGTCGGCTGTGAAATGAGCGGCAGCAGATGTCTGTCCGGTATAGACACCCACAAAGGATTGCCATGCAGCGCAAATGTGATGCTCCCCGGGATCGACTGAAACATAGAAGTAAGCGTTGGATTGAGTAGCGCCAACCCAATTGCCGTCGACGCCAAAACGTGTGGTAGGCCTTGGCCTGCTGAGGAAGTAGGTGTCATTTTGCAGGAAATAGACAAGGGCCTTCCCAGGCTCCGGCTTGGATAATGGATGTTGTTAAGAGCGGTCAGTCTTCACGTCGAATTTGACGTTGTCGGCGCCACAACCAGGCGCTGTGGCGGAGGCCACAGGTCTGTCTTGCGCGATGCCAATCGCTGGAAGCAGAGCGGGCAAAATTGCGAGAACGATTTTCATAACATTACCTCACGGAGGACGTCATTGTTCGAAAACTTGGACGAGTGGGGGCAAGTTCCCCGTCTCATCGATGAAATAGAGCACGGTGCCGTTCGTTACGGCCACAGTGTTGGCGCCAAGGTTGCCGGATCCATCCGCGTTAATGGATAGAGTGGCGTTAAGCGGATTGGCGAGTGAGAAGCCCGACTGAGCGCTCGCGTCTTTCACGCCCTTGATGCTACCGGAGGAAATCGCGGCGACGCCAGACAAACCCGGGATCGAATTGTCGCCGGGTTCGCCGCTGACGAAGTAGAAGTTGCCCGAGAGCGAACTGTTGCTGTACGTCGCGGTGGCTTGCACGTCAAATACGCCGAGGCTGGCGGAAGGGTCCATGCTGATGCAAAACGCGGAAACGCCGTCGAGCGGATTCGTCAGATAGCAAACCGGTGATGTGGCGGCGTTGGAGCCAATTATGTCTAGTCTCCCTGAAAGTGAGGTGAACGCATAGGTGCCTGCGAGGTTCTGGCTCGTGGCCGTGCCGCCAGTGTACTGATCTATCGTCCCTGAAACTGTTCCAGATACGCTGGGCGGGCCGCCATTTGAAAAACTGGCCAGGCCGATGGAGGCGGATGTGGCTCCCGAGGAGCTTCCGGTAAAACGGAAAATATAATTGCCCGAAATCGAAGAAGGACTGAATGAACTAGGCGTGGCAATGGCGCGGCCGCTGAATTCCGCGCCTTCCTTGCTCAGGATAAGCGAGACGAAGAATAGCTCCGACGAATTAATTACATAAACCTCGACATTCACGGAGACATTGGAAATCCCTGGCAAATTCAAAGATGCCATGGCAACACCGGTTCCGGTGGCAATGGGCTGGAAGGTCAGAAAGCTCCCGGATTCAGGCATTCCGCCTGTCGTGAGCATTTTGCCGCCATCATTCTCGTCGTATGCGAGGCTTGAAGTGGTGCCTCCGCTCTGCGCGAAGGAGCCAACCAAGGCAAAGTGATTGAGAGTGCCGCTCGAATTATCCCAGCCGTCCACGCCCAGGACATAATTCGGCGCAAGTGCGCTGAGCGAGAACGCTGTTGGATCTTGTCGTCGCAGAATGCCCGAGGCGTGTTCCGCGATCGCGGATTGCTCGTTGACAAAGATGAGGTCCCCTTTAGAGGCAATACCTCCGGTGATGCCGCCGAGCGAGAAGCGGAACGTAAAAGTAGCTTCGGAGTTATCCGTTAGCGTGAGGCAGCCGCGATTGTCAGCACCCACGGAATAGGAACTGGCCGAGGGGATAACGGGAGCGCCCGCGTACGCGGAGATGGAAAGGTAGGGGTTAAATTGATCTTGCCCCCCGGTAATTTTGCCGGTGCCATCAGCGCCGAAGCTTGCAGCATACAGGATCGGCGAGCCACCCCCGATTCCACTCCAGCCTTGCAGCATGATGGCGTATTGGCCATTGAGGACGCTTTCGTTGCCGCCAGTACCGCAGGCGGCCGACCCGTCAAAGATGGTGAACGTGTCCGAATCAGAGCGCCCTGGATTGGTTGCGGACGCCGCGGTAATTGTCGGCGTATTGTCAGGAGCCGCTGGAACACTGGAAGGAGGCGTGTATTGCGCAGCGGCGGCATCGATCGTGAAAAGCGTGCCACATGCAGGCGAACACGGCACACCGTTCGCTGTAAGTGTCCACGTGACTCCATAATGGTTAGGATCATTCTGCACCGAGGCACTGAACAGCGCGCTGAAATAGTTTCCTGTCCCGGCAGCGAGCTCAGTGACCTTGTTTTGAATCGTGACGGCTATGGCCACCATAGCGATGCCAATGGAGGAAGACTTCGAAGGATGTGCTACTGACGTGGCGGTGACCGTCACAAAGAGGTTCGAGGGAACCGAAGCGAGTGCATTGTAAACCGCGGAAGTTGTCGTTTGGCTCGTGAGTGTGCCGCAGGCGGCGCCGGTGCAGCCTGTGCCAGAAAACGACCAGGTGACGCCTGCGTTCGATGGATCGTTCATGACGGTGGCTGCGATGGGAACCGTCTGCCCCTGTTCAATGCCTTGGGCAGAAGACGGCGACAAACTGATGGAAACCGGAGGACCCGAGCTCCCGCACCCGGCTGCCGCCAGTAATCCTATGCAAACGAACGCTATCGAATGTTTTCCTGTCTGGCGAAATGAGGGTGAACGGAATGGAAATTCGGCAAGAGACAAACGAAAAGGATTTCGGAAGAACGGATCGGACATGGGCCCCCCCTTGGGCAACCGAAACGGCGTGGACGGCAAAACGAGGCAGTAGCTCACTTCCCGAGAACGTGCTTAGACCACTCCTGCCACGGAGGCAGACGAGCTCTGCTATACCGGGCCACCTCGCGCGGCAATCCGGTAAAGACCGCAGTGAAAAACCCGGGGAATGCTGGTGGGCTCGGCGGACTGGCTGGAGACGTTCGGTTCGTTTCCGCGGCCAGTCTGAAAAAGGCTTCGGGGCTTCCTACAGCCAAAGATGAGACGAGTCTGGCTCGCGTGCGGTTTCAGATGCGGCGGGGAGTGTTGGGGAAGTCGAGCCAGACTTTGACGCCGCAGAAGTGCGAGCCCTCCGTGCAAATGGGTGTGGTGATGCCTGCGCGAAGATGGCAAGTCGGGCCGGCCCGGCCCCACGCATACCGACGCAACTCGGGCTCGGTAATTCCCGGCGGAAGGTATTCTGTGCCGTTCGCGCCGTCACGCGGCCTCCCGAACGAGTACATCAGGACTCCAACCTACCAAGCGTGCGCTCGTGCCTGTATCACAATCCTTGGGCGGCGCGGCCTACGAAGGTGAACTCAACCGTTTGTGTCGCGCCATTTTCAACGACAATAAGCTTGAGTTTCACGATGGGGCGATTCACTGTCGACTTTACTGGGCCTTCCCGCGGCCTGGCCCGGCGAATGAATGGGGAACCTCGGGGTGTTTGAATAACGGATGTATTCCGAACCCTCGTAGTAGCGGTAAATTCTGCCTCTTAGGATCAGCAGCTTACGGTGACGCTGGCAGCAGGGTTTCTGAACGCCGGGTGAAAGGGACGTTTCATTAGCTTCATCGAGGTATCGAGGAGAGCGAGAGTCCCTTGGCTTCCGTGCCGCCCGTATTCGCTCGTTTGCCATTTTGCAGTACGCCTCGGAAATCTCCATTCCGATCCAGTTGCGACTACAAATCTCTGCGGCGATCGCGGTCGTACCAGAGCCTATGAATGAGTCGACAACAAGTTCGGCTCTAGTGGACTCGATGCACCGCTTCGACAACTGTAACGGGAACGTAGTAGGGTGCGGGTGGTCCATCTCTTGCGAAATGCGCCACACATCGCCGAGTGCATTTGCCCGTGGTGTCAGCTTGAACTTTGGTTTGCAGATAAGCTAGATGACCTCATACGTCGGAAGAAAGTATGCGGGGTTAAAATCTATGCCGCCATCCCGCTGCCAGATGATGATCTGCCGGACGGGAAAGCCCTTCACGATGTCGGATCGATCCTGAAGCAGCCCGTCCTGCACCCGCCATTTGTGGTTATAGAAGATCGCTCCATCGAAGACGAATGGTCTGAAGTGGAGAGGCTGGCATGCCTATCGCCGGGGTCTAGCCACGAACCTGCACGAACTCGGAATCCCCGACAAGGTGATTCAAGCGATCCTTCGCCACGAAGACGTTAAGACGACGCAGAGGAACTACATCAAAACCGTCGCTAGTGTCGTGACGGAAGCGATGAAGCGACTCGAAGAGAAAATTGCCTGTGCAGCAGATGTGCAGCAGGTCTCGGTGAACTGATCGGTAAGCTCTCTTGAAAATATGGAGCCGAGGGCGGGACTTGAACCCGCGACCTGCCGATGGCTCCAGAAAACTCATAGAGTTGATTCTATTCACTCTTTCTTGCGTCTTGTATCACGGTGTTGCACGGTGTTTGGGGCTTGTTGTTCCCTTCCTGTTCCCTCCCGTGTGAGGTGAACCCCTAAGATGACACAAATTATTTGGGCACAGTTTCGCTTTCATAAGTAATGTTCTTGCGTCTCCTAGCGGGAGAAGGGGTCTGGGGAAGGGGCCCGTCGATCCCTTAACCTGCCTGCGAATGCAGCTATTGTGCGAGTTTTTTGAGAGCGACTATGATCAACACGGCGATAATCGGGTAAACTGGTCTGCTCTCTTCGATAATCTTCATACGGGGCTTCACGAGTCCCGACGTTGCGCGACACCGTTATCGAGAGAAATGCTTCATAATGCATAAGGCTCGAATTCATAAGTTAGTTCCCCAAGAAGGACAAATCCATGAGTACTTACACACTACCTGAAACGCACGAAAAGCCAGCTGGGGTGAGCCCCGTCAAGTACGTTTATTTTTTCGGTGATGGAAAAGCCGAAGGCAACGGCACGATGAAGAACGAGTTAGGGGGCAAAGGCGCAGGCTTGGCCGAGATGACCAACGCCGGACTGCCGGTGCCTCCCGGCTTCACCATCCAGACGGAGGCATGCCGCGAGTACATGCGTAGTGGTGGAAAGGTGTCTACCGAAGTCACGCACCAGATAGAAGACGCGCTCCGCCGCCTGGAGCAACTGCAGGGTCAGAGGCTGGGCACAGGCGAAAACCCGCTACTGGTCAGTGTACGCTCCGGGGCAAAGTTTTCCATGCCCGGGATGATGGACACCATCCTCAACCTCGGGCTCAACGATCAGAGCGTGGAAGCGCTGGCTCAGCGAACCAACAATTCCCGGTTCGCTTACGATTCTTACCGACGTCTCATCCAAATGTTCGGGAATGTCGTTCTTGAGATTCCCAAACTCGCTTTCGACGAAGTCTTCGACAAAAAGAAGAAACAGAAGAAGGCTAAGCTCGACACGGAACTCGATGCCGGGGCTCTGAAGGAGGTGATTCAGGAATACAAGAAAGTTGTCAAGAAGCGCGTCGGGCGGGACTTTCCCCAGGACCCGCGCGAACAGCTCATCATGGCTCGAGATGCCGTCTTCCGCTCCTGGAACAACCAGCGCGCGCAGACTTACCGGCGCATTAACAACATCGATGACATGCTCGGAACCGCCGTCAATGTGCAAGCGATGGTATTCGGGAATCTTGGCCAGACCAGTGGTACCGGCGTTGGCTTCACGCGCAATCCTGCCATCGGTTCGAAGGAGTTTTATGGCGAATTTCTGATGAATGCGCAGGGCGAAGATGTGGTGGCAGGCATTCGCACGCCGGTTCCGATTCTTGAACTGCAAAAGGTCATGCCGGAAGTTTACAAGCAGCTCCGCGCGATTACCACTCGCCTGGAAAAACATTATCGCGACATGCAGGATTTCGAATTCACCATCCAGGACGGCAATCTTTACATGCTGCAGACGCGCAATGGCAAGCGCACAGGACTAGCTGCCGTGCGCATCGCCATTCAGATGGTGGAAGAAGGCCTGATCACAAAGGAAGAAGCGATCTTCCGTGTCGAACCCAACCAGCTTTACGACTTTTTGGTCCCACGATTGGATGAGAAGAAAGTGAAGATCGAAGTTCTCGCCACCGGGTTGCCGGCGTCCCCGGGCGCTGCCGTCGGGCAGATTGTGTTCACCGCGGATGAGGCGGTGGAAAAGGCGGGGCACGGCAGCAAGAGAAATTCAGTCATCTTGGTCAGAGCGGAGACTACTCCGGAAGATATTGAGGGCATGGAAGTCGCTGCGGGGATTCTAACTTCGCGCGGCGGCATGACCAGTCATGCAGCAGTAGTTACGCGAGGGATGGGGAAGTGTTGTGTTGCCGGGGCAGGCGACATAGAAGTAAACGAGAAGGCTCGCGAGATGAGGGTGAAAGGCCAAGTATTCAGGCAGGGCGACTGGATTTCGCTCGATGGAACCACCGGCCGTGTAATCAATGGCAAGCTCAATACCCTCGATGCAAAGCCCGATGATCCTGAACTGATGAAGTTCATGGGCTGGGCGGAGCCGTTCCGCAAACTGGGGGTGCGAGCCAACGCGGACATTCCACGAGATGCCATCCAGGCGCGTGCGTTTGGCGCCGAGGGCATCGGATTGTGTCGCACCGAGCACATGTTCTTCGCTGAGGACCGGATCCCTTACATGCGTGCCATGATTCTGGCAGACAATGAGAAAGATCGCCGCGTGGCGCTGAAAAAACTGCTACCCATGCAGCGCGCCGATTTCATCGGCCTGTTTCGCGTAATGGATGGTCTGCCCGTAACCATTCGCCTCCTGGATCCGCCGCTGCACGAGTTTCTGCCCAAACGCGAAGAACTGATGGTCGAGATCGCGGTGCTGGAAGCAAAGAAGGCGGGTTCACCGAGGTTGAAAAAGTTGAAGGGCCTGCTCCGAAGGGTCGAGGAACTACACGAGTTTAATCCCATGCTCGGACATCGCGGGTGCCGGCTAGGCATCACCTATCCCGAGATTACCGAGATGCAAGCGCGAGCAATTTTCGAGGCGGCCGTAGTCGTCGCGAAGGAAGGCGTCAAGCCCCACGCGGAGGTAATGATCCCGCTGACGGCCACGTTGAAAGAGATGGCCCACCAGGGCGGCATCGTTCGGCGAGTGGCCGAAGAAGTTTTCAAGGAAAAGGGAGCGAAAGTGCATTACATGGTGGGGACGATGATCGAGTTGCCGCGAGCTGCGCTGATCGCGGACGAGATCGCCAAGGAAGCCGAGTTCTTCAGCTTCGGCACCAATGACCTCACCCAGACCACTTTCGGATTCTCACGTGACGACGTGAACAAAGTGTTGCCGACCTATCTCGCGGAAGGCATCATCAAACAGGATCCCTTCGCAGTAATTGATCGCGAGGGGGTAGGTGAACTGGTTAGCATCGGAATCAAACGCGGTCGCAAGACCCGCCCCAATCTTGAGGTGGGAATTTGTGGCGAGCACGGCGGCGACCCATCATCCGTCGAGTTCTGCCATGCGGTGGGGATGGATTATGTTGCCTGCTCGCCATTTCGAGTGCTAACAGCGCGGCTCGCTGCGGCACAAGCCGGTGCGAGCGACAAGTTGAAGGCAGAGAGTGAAAGGACAAAATAGACCGTCATGCAGACAGACAGCGCGACTAAGTGCGGCCAGAATACCGGATGACTCCTGTAAATACATCGTGGTTCGCTGAGAATGCACCGCAGCCCCAGAGGCGGTTGTCCTTCCCCAGAGTTTCACTCTCGAGTGAGTCTGCTCAGGAGGCTCAGGAGAACAAAGATTTCGGTACTCACTACTTTGGACTATAATTTTGGAAGACCTGCGCCACCGTGGAGCGCGTGGTCACGTCCGGAACGCGATTTTTGCTCAAAGGGCACGGAGGCTACGTTAGTGGATGTTAAACTGTTACACCTCCGTCAGTGTGCCGATAATTTCCAGACTCGATCGAGCCCTAATTGGCTTCTGATATTCCGCCCCGGCGGAATCATCGGCGCAAAGAACTTACGACAATTCCTGCATGTAACTTCGACGATCGCCTTTGGTCTGCTTGACTCTAAGCCCCAACTAGGCTGAGCAACTGAATTTAAGGCTCCTCAAGCTCTGTATCTCGCCACAATCGAAAACGCACCAGTAGCGCTGCATACTTAAGAGGGTTCCGGACATGAGTTCCAGCTTGCTGGAGAGATGTGCAGGCCAGACGCGGCGGACTTCTTCGTACCATCTGAATCATACGACAAAGAAAGAACGAGGTTGCAATCGAGCTCAAGCTCGCTGCAACGAGAAAGACTAAGTTAAGCGCGTGCCCAAATATGCCCGGGTTTCTTCGACTGCGGCTCGTTATTCACAGCGAACCGAATGGCGTAAAGCGATGCGCTCCAAAGAAATCCTGGCGTGCAGCGGCCGACAGAGTTTTCAAGGGTGAGCGGTAACCACGCGTCTCAGATGCCGGCTATGCCACACCTCGCGCCTTTGTTGGCGCAGTCATGTCGACAGCCTGCAGGCCACTGATCGATTTCTCGACCGTGCGGGCGGCCGCACCTTTCAGCCAGAACAATGCCAGGAACGCGGCGATGAGGTCGCAGGCAATCATGGCCCAGAAGACCTTTGTCCAGGAGCCGGTTTTTTCAAACAGCCAAGCTGCGCCGGCGCCAGCAAAGAGCGCACCTGTGCCCTTGGCCGTGTAGACAATGCCGTAGTTTGTCGTGGCCCAGGTCTTGCCAAACAGGTCCCCGGTGATTGAGGGGAACAGGGAAAAAATCTCTCCCCAAGCGAAGAAACACAAGCCCGACAGGGTGATGAACCATATGGGATGGTTGATTAATTGAAGTAGGAGGAAAACAGCGATCGCCTCCAGCGTAAAGGCGATAAACATAGTGTTTTCCCGGCCGACGTGGTCTGACACCCACCCCCAGAAGGGTCGCGTCAGTCCATTCAGGTAGCGATCGACAGTAATCGCCATGACCAGTGCAGTCATGCCAAAAGCTACGACGACTTTGTCCACATGATAAGAGACAGCCATGGGGTTGAGCTGCGCGGTGACGACCAAGCCGCCAAACGACAGCATGGTCATCATCAGGTAGATAACATAGAAGGAGGGCTGGCGTAGCATCTGCCAGGGACTCATGTCCACGGCGGAACTGTGCACGCGCATCTTGATCTTGGCTTCCTTCTCCGCCCAGCCTGGCGGCACCCACCCTACCGGTGGCCTGGCGAGCAAAAGGGCAGCAGCCAACACCACAAATCCCTGGATGATTCCCCAAACTACAAAAGTGTGCTGGTAGCCGGAGGCTTTCATCATGCTGTCAATGGGAGCGACTGTTAGCGCCGTTCCGATGCCATAGGCGCCAGCGGTAAGACCGACGCACAGTCCCCGGTGGTCAGGAAACCATTTGAGCGCATTCCCAACGGTTCCTCCGTAGACAATGCCGGCACCAACGCCACCGACACAGTACCAAAAATATAAGCTGCGTAGAGTTTCAGCATGACCTGATAAGATCCAGCCCAGACCAACCAGGATTCCACCCAGGCCGAGCATCAGGCGTGGACCAATCCGATCAACGAGGTAGCCTTCAAAGGGAACCAGCCAGGTCTCGAGCAAGATGAAGAGGCTGAAGACCCCCTGGATGGCAGTGAGCGAGACATGCAGGTGGGCCTGCAGAGGTTTCGTGAAGAGGGTCCAGGCGTACTGAAGATTGGCGATGGCCATCATTGCAATGATGCCAGCAACCAATTGCGCCCAGCGATTGATAATGCGGGAAGGGTGAATCAGCGTGGGTGCGGATGCAGCCATAGATAAACCTCCATGACAACCATCACACCGCTTTCAACTTGCTAAAGCAGCCAGGTCAGCGAACCGTGCTAAACTGGTCCGGTGAGTGAACCACTTTGCGGCCGGAGGGAATCTAGCATCGTGGCCCCGGACTGTCAAGGGGGGCCGGATCCTCGCGAGGCTTGTCTCATCGAGCAGATGAGGACGATACGCATTGCCTAGAAGGTTGCCGACTGAATTCGAGCGCGAGACAAGAGCAATGCCTGAGAACCTTCAAACCCAGGTCGACACTCACCTGTCCCGCCTCGATGGCCTGATCCGCCGCGGGCGTCAGGTTCACGACACTTTGGTGGCTCATCCCTCCAACCCATCGGCGATCGCCGCCACTCGCGTCTGGCAGCAAGACTGTGGGGTAACGATCAATCAATTGTCCGGAGGCAGCAAGGCTCATTGGCTTGCCCGATCGTTTAGCGAAGCCTTCCTGATGCGGTCAGCGGCCGGCCATGCCGTGGAAGGGGCGGCGCCGGCGCAGATCGTCCAGCGGCTGCTCGACGTCCTCGAGCAAGCCGTTGCCTCGCTCTCCCGAATGAAAGATGGCCAAGCCGTTTCTGCACCTTCGGAAACGGCGCCTCCTCGCCGGTTTGATTTCGTTCACAACTCCGAGCTCCGGCCCGTTGTCGAGCAGGCCTACGCCGATAGTCGGCGTGCCCTCGAGCAAGGGGACTACGACTTGGCGCTGCGCACTTCTTGCGGGATTCTCGAGGCCATCGTAACCGATGCGCTGGAACACAGAGGGCTGAGTGCGCTAGCTGCTTCGGGCGCGCCGGCGGGAAAGATTGCGGATTGGTCGTTCGAGACCCGGCTTACCGTCGCAGAGAGGGCGGGACTGATTCGTGGCGGGTGCGCCCGGCTACCCGTAGTGGCGCGAACATATCGAGATCATGGCGAGCACGCGGCTGAGGTGATTGTGTCTGAGCGCGAAGCACGACGGGCCGGGCAGGTACTTCATGTCGTGATGAGAGATCTGAATCCCGGCCGGTAGAAAGGTTGAATCGAAAATTAGCTGAAATGCTATCGGTAGGGTCAATCTTCTAGGTCCTGGCGGAACACCGGTTGCGATGGATCGAGGCTACCATCGATGACGGCGATGCGCAGGTCTTCGAATGCCCGTGTCGCCTCTGGCAGTGAGCTGTAGCCGCGTTCCCATTGCAACGCTCCGCTGGCTGAGTAGATGAGAGCGAAATAGCGGCCCGATGAATACTGCAGTTCCAGCAACCTATTGGGTATGTCTGAGTCGCCTTCCTGCCCCAGCACGTCCATCAGCCCCACGGTCCACTGCCTGCCTCTCGCGTCGGTGACGACCTCGCGCTCGAGGTATTGCCACTGATCCATGCTCCATAAAGGCATAGTTATCCAAGCAACTGATTCAGGGCTCGCGCGACCTGGGACCCGGTGAAGGGTTTGGGGATCAGCAAAACTTTTTGGGCATTGCGAGAGCCAAGGCTCGCGTCCGCTTTTTCCGGTGTGTCACTGATGATCACAACGGGAAGCTCAGCGTGATTGGGGTGGTGGCGCACGATATCGAACAGGGACTCGCTCATGTCAAAAGCGGTACAGTCCAGCACGAGGGCATCGGCTCGGAACTGCCGAATCAATTCGTTGACAGTATCGGTATAACCCTCGGCGAAGACTTCATGGCCGTGGTCTCGCAGCGCAAAGGTCAGAAGCTCGGCTATTTCCGGCGTATCGTCGATCAGCAGAATACGGCTCAACCGTGAGCTACCCTTTGCCAGCACCGGCCCCAGGCACCCGCTGCCTCTTGCCTTCCGAGGGCTCCAGATCCAGGACCCACACTCGACCGCCCGCTGTGTAGTAGGCTCGGTGGTCGTTCTCGATCATTGCCCCCCAAGCCTCCAGCGTGCGCATTGCGAACGTGTATCCTTCGAAGTTGTTGCGGAGATGGTCCCGCACTTCATTGGTGTGCCAGTTATCCGTGAGAATAGCGTCACCCGCGTGCACGCGCAGGACCGTGTAATAGCGGTCGAACGCGGCTTCCGGCCGTACATCGCGTGTGGACCCACGCTTCTTGCCTTCGCTGACGATATAACTTTCCTGCGTTTCTGGAGCAGCAGGTGGAGTAGTGGAATTGGTATTCATAGAGTTTGCGCCACAGCCTCTGCTTCTGCTGCAGCCCCCATATTGACCTGGTTTTTCGCGTCCGCGGCCCGGATCAAGGCCTCGGGGAGTTCCACGCCCATCATTCGCCACTGTTCATTGGCAAACTTCTGCAAGTTGGCGATGTGTTCGGCATGAAGGTGGCCGAATCGCCCTTGCAATTTCAAGTAATCGGAAACCGGCCGCATGCTTTGTGGGCGGAAGCTGTAATCATAGGCACGCTTTTCAGGGTTCCACTCCCAGATCGGGTAGAGGCCGCATTCGACGACAAGGCGACCCAAATCGATCGAGCGCGGAGTCTCGTAGACGAATCCCTTCTGGCAGGGGGTATAAACCATGAGGTACGCAGCACCCCTGTGGTTGAGCCCCTTGCGGACCTTGTTCATCAGGTCAATGGGGTAGCCCACGCTCGCAGTCGCCACATAGCAGTGCGGATGGCCGGCAGCCATCATGCGCGCGAGGTCCTTGGGATACAGCGTCTTCGCCTCTGGAACCTTGGGACCGGGAGGGGAGAAGGTGGTCATGGCGCCATAGGGAGTGCGGGACGATGCCTGGATTCCGGTGTTGGCATACTGTTCGTTGTCGTAACAGATGATGAGACAGTCGTGATTGCGATAGAGCGCGCCTGAAATCGAGCCGAGGCCGATGTCAGATGCGCTGCCATCTCCTGCCTCGCAAATAATGTTCGGAAATGTGCCCTTCCACTTGCCCTTTCGGATCATGGCCTCATAGGCAGCGGCGACGCCGGCGGTGAAGCTGCCCGCGCTGCCAATCTGCGTGTGCGCCCAGGGCACATTGTAGGGCGTACACAAATACGAACTGTTCGCGACATACATACAACCTGTCGGCCCTACCAAGATCGTATTGTCGCCCGATGCCTTGCTCGTCATCCGGTACTGGATGGCGGGCCCGCAACCGGCACAGGTGCGGTGGCCGGGGACATACGGCTCGGACGACGGCAAATCAGGGTTGTAGAATCGCGCCCCTTGATTAGGGCTGTCGAGAATCGGCAGCGCCTGCCGTTGAACTTCAATTACTGGCATATCGGTTCCTCCTAATGACAGGAAACAGAACTCCTGTGCCTCCAATCTCGTAACGCGAGTCTTTGGGTCCGCCTCAACAGATAGCCTATCTCCTTTTGCTACTCTTCGAATCCGACCCAGTGCGTGCGTTTTTCGATTTTCCCACGCCTCTGCGCTTCCGTCATTTTCTTGGTCATCCAATAAAATTCCTTCAGTACAATGGCTTCGCCACCCATACCAGCCATGAACGAGATGACGAGCGGATGCTGTGGACTTTCGTAGAGAGCCGCACAAGCCTCAGCATAGAGCGATCCGCCGCTGCTTACGCTGCCGAGTCCCATGTTTGTCTCGATCACGCCGACCACTTTGAACTTACTGAGAACCTGGTTCACGCGATCAGTGGGATATGGCCTGATGGTTCGCAGCCGTACGAGACCAACCTTCACGCCCTCGTCGCGCATGTGCTGAATCGCGAAACGGGCGGTCACGGCGTGTCCCCCTTGCATGAAGAACACTACCTCGGCGCCGTCGGTCATGAACTCTTCAACCCACGGGTCATACTTCCGTCCGAAGATTTGCGCAAACTCGTCGTGAACCTGCTCAATGACCGCCATGGAACCTTCCATAGCGCGTGCGCGCTCCAACTGCAACGGAGGGCCCTGCTCCGGCATGATCTGCGGGCCGTGTGATACCGGATGCCGGGGATCGAGTGGGTACGGATGCTTGTAAGGCGGCAGGAATTCTTTCACTTGGCCAGGGTCTGGCAATTCGACGTCAGTAGTGATGTGAGAGACGAAGAAGCCATCCTGACAGACCATCTGAGGAAGGAGCACGCGTGGGTCCTCACCGATGCGATAGGCCATCAGATGATTGTCGAAGGCTTCCTGAGCGTCGCAGGCCCAGCCCATCAGCCAGCCCATGTCGCGGGTCGAGAGCGCGTCGGTGTGCTCGGAACCGAAATCACCGGGAGGATCAAGCGTGCGGTCGGCGATCATCATCTGTACCGGCATGCGACTGCCAGAGATCGGTGAATAGAGCTCGTAGGCGAACTGCACGCCAACCCCCGAGCTGCCGGTGAAAACGCGCGCGCCGCTGGAGGAAGCGCCGTGGGCGATGCTCAATTGCGAGTGCTCGCTATCGGCCACAATGTACTCGGCGTCCAGTTCTCCATTGGCAACCATTTGCGCGAGCGCCATCATGGTCGCCGTGTAAGGCCGGATAGGGTAGGCCGTAATGACATCGACATCGGCGTACTTGGCGGCCTGCGCCGAGGCGACACAACCGTTCATCCGGACTGTTTTCTTTTTTGTTGATGAAGTCACTGTTGTTGCCATACTTCACTCCGCATTGTCCTCCTGGGGGCGAAGCTACGATTAACAAATACGCAGAGACCCCCATTTCCTGCACGATGTCTGATCCAGCCTGGCTTAACTGCTATCCTAAATCTCCTTCGCCGGCCGGCTCCCTAGATTCAGCATCTCTTGTGCCTGCCGGCCGTGCAGCCCAGGGGAGATAGCGAATGCCGTGTCCATGCGCACCACGCCGGTATCGAAGTCGAGTTCGGGAACGCCCTCGAGGCACCCCGTCGGACACTCCTCGATACACACGCGGCAACCTTTGCAGTAATTAACCAGGATTTTATAGAGACCGTTGGAACGCGCTGAACGCACGATGCAGGGCTCCGGACAGACCAGATAGCAGTTGTCGCAGGCGTTGCAGGTGCCGCAACTGAAACAGCGGCTGGCTTCCTCGACGGCCTGTTCTTCGGTGAACGGCTGAATGACTTCCTCTTGTGTTTTGCGCCGCCTTACTGGCGGCAGCATGGCCTGCCGGACGCGCGGGAAGTGCGGGAAATACGTCATGTTCATGCGGTTCAAATCCATGATGACGTCGACGGGAACTTTCCGCGGCTCCAGGGGCTCCCCACGCAACACCTTGTCCAGATTGAATGCGACGCGCTTTCCATCGCCAACCGCGTTGACCACCATCAAGGGCTGACCGGAACCCAACTGCACGATATCGCCCGCGGCAAAAAAGTTCGTGTCACCGAGACGTCCGAAGCGGTCGACCTTGATAGTTCCGCGTTCGTTCTTACACTCTTTGGGCAACCAAGTAAGGGAAGCGTGCTGTCCGACAGCGATGATGACGTTGTCGACCGCGAAGCGCTCGGCGGGGGCTTCTCGATTGACGGTGATCGGCGAGGCGTTGATGGCGCCGGAGAATCGCGCCGGATATAGTTGCAAGGCTTCGACCCTTCCGTTACCGAGCACGGCGGTCATCGCCCGTCCGTGCAACAGTTCCACGCCCTCTTCGAGCATGTCGTGCAGATCTTCCGGCACGCACGGCATCTCCTGGGGATTGGACTCCACCGTGATCATGGTCACTTCGACGGCGCCTTGCCGCAGCGCTTCGCGGGCACAGTCGATCGCCGTGTTTCCGCCGCCGATGACGGCGACCCGGGCGCCAAGTCTCACTTTCGATGTACCCATGCCGATGTCGCGCAGGAACGGAAGTCCGTAAAGCACGCCGTCCTTATTCTCACCCTCGGCTCGTACGCTGTTGGGCTCGGTGAGGCCTACAGCCAGCACGCACGCGTCGTAGTTCTGTTTCAAATCATTCCAAGTGACGTCCTTTCCAACCTCGACGTTGGTCTTGATGGTCACCCCGAGCTCGACGAGCCGCTCGATCTCGCGATCGAGCACGTGCTGCGGGAGCACCCAGTCGGGAATGCCGCCGCGATTGAGTCCGCCCGCTTTGGGAGATTTTTCAAGGATCGTCACTTTGTAGCCCAGGCGGGCCAGTTGGTAGGCGGCGCTGTGGCCAGCGGGACCGGACCCGACGACGGCAACTTTCTTACCGTTTGGCTTGCCGGGCTTGACTACGTCGCGTGCCAAGGCCTGTCCGAGATCGCCAAGAAACCGCTCGACCGCACGAATCGAGATGGCTTCATCGTATTGGCCCCGGTTGCAGGCTTGCTCGCACGGATGGTAGCACACTCGGCCGGTAACTGACGGGAAGGGCATGTCTTCCTTAATGAGCGCATAGGCGTCCAGATACTTTCCGCGCTTCACGAGATCGAGATAGCCCTGGATTTTTTCGTTGGTTCCACAAGCGTTATTGCAAGGGGGCAACTTGTCTCGGTATACCGGTCTGATAGAACGCCAGTTTCCGGTGGGAAACAGGTCCTGTCCCTTTTCTTGCGATGGAGCAGGGGTGATACCAGCGAAGGGGACGGTAAGCCAGTCAGGGATGTGCGTGCCCTTAGTCGACATAGGATCCTCCCTTAGGCGGCCACTGGTTTCAGCGGCATAATGTGTAATTCGCCGAGTGCCATCTGAAATGCTTTTTTGTTGGCTATCATCGGCTCTATCGTCTCCCTTTTGACTATGCCTGTGCTCTTGACCACGGCTGCAATCAGCGGAGCAGCGATATCGGGTGCAATGGCTTTGCTTCGCTCGGCCGCGCCCTCTGTAGAGAGGCGGTCGAGGCCTAGCTGCCCAAGCCGGTAGTAGAGCCATTTGTGGTCGGCGAGCTTAGCGGCATCAACACAGACTAGTTGGGCCAGCCGCTCGGGACCGGGCACGAAACGAATCATGTACTCCGGTGTGTAGTGCGTGTTGATCACCAGCGTTCCGCCCGGCGGCATCCCGCGCATATAATCCCAACCCTTGACCATGGTGCCCTCGACCAGGACGACGATGTTGGGTTTTTCATTTTCGTAGGTAAGCTCGTTTTCGAGCACGTTGTCGCTCAGGCGACAGTACTTGCGTGTCGGGGCGTTGGTACGATCGGGGTTGTCCACATAGTTCTCCATCGCCTGAGCGAACTTGCCCTCAAGCCGAGCAGAAGCGGAGATGGAATTGACTATGTCCCGGCCCTCTTTGTCCATAATGATGCCGCGTGTCCAAACAGTGAGTTCCGTATAACTCATGATCCCCCTCCGCATTCCTTAGTGCATGCGTCAGGGCACAATCCCCGATGTCCCCCGCAATCAGGCGCTTGAAGTGCGATGACCTCAGCCGTCATATTATTTCTCAGGTCCATCAACCTGCTAGTCCCCCAATTGACATCCTCGATTGCTTACCCTTCGCCCTTGACAAAGCTAATCGCCATACTCAATCTGATGCGATCGCTTTCCCGCCAAGAGCGCGTCGCGAGTATCCGGCCCATGACGAAGACCCCCATTGGTCAAGACCTCATTGTCCTAAGTACGATCTTCTCGACGTTTTCGATGTGCCGCCGCATGGCCACTTTTGCCGCTTCGGCGTCGTTGCGCTTGATCGCAACCAAGATCCGCCGGTGGCCGTCCAGCGATTTTTGCGGGCGCCCCTCAACCTGTAAACTGCGTTCCCGCGAATCGCGCAGAAGATCCATGAGAACATCCAGCACTTTGAGCACAACAGTGTTACCGGAAGCCAAAGCAACGGCGTAGTGGAACTCGGAGTCTTCGGCAATAGTGCTCTCCCCTCTGCGCAGTTTCTCCTCTTGCCGTTTGAGGATCTCTTCCATCTCAGAAATTTCGTCGGCAGAAACACGCGTCGCGGCCCGGGCAGCCAGCGGCGGTTCGAGCATCTTGCGAAAGTCAAGCAGCTCGCCGATCCGTTTTTCTTTGCGCTGGAGGGCGTCGGCAAGAGGATTCACCAGAGAGTCGGAGGAAATCTCGCGAACGATGGTGCCAGCACCTTGACGCGGTTCGACCATGCCCATCAACTCGAGGCTCCGAATCGCGTCTCGTATGGAGCTTCGGCTTACTACAAGCATTTCCGCCAATTCGCGTTCGGAAGGAAGTTTATCGCCGGGCCGCAGTTTTTTCAGAATCAGACGTTCGATCTGCTTGGCAACTCCTTCGTAAACTTTATCCCTGCGGACAGTCTCGAACTCGGATTTGAGGGTTAGTGGCACCCAGACACCAAATGGTCCGATAAGCGGACCACCAGAGTGTACACCCGCTGTCAACTATCGGCAATATTTTTTCGGCCGCGCAAAAACAGGAGGGATGAACATCCAGTTTAGCTGACTTTCGATGTGGCATCCGGATTCCCGCTCAAGAAGGCTCGATCCCTCGATCGACGCGAGTCGAAACGGGGGGCCCTGTTCGCTCGCGCGCTCACGTGTTAACGAGTGGCGATGAAGAAGTATGCGCTCATTACCAGGCCTACGCCGATCACGATGTAACGCATCTTGCGGGGATCGGCTTTTTGTGCGTAGTGCGCGCCGAACCATCCCCCGGCGAGAGAACCCACTATCATTACTGTACACTGCGGCCACAAAACTGCGCCAGCCCAGATGAAAGTGAGGACCGCAGCCGCATTGATCGCCGCGGCCAGCAGGGTCCGAATAGCGCCCATGGCAAGGATGTCGCGCATACCTAGCGTCGCTAACATTCCCAGCGTCATGAACCCGATGCCAGCACCGAAGTATCCGCCATACACGGAGACCAGCAGCTCCACGAACGAAGTTACCAGGATCGACTGCCACGATATTTCACGGAGGTCATCGATGATGGCTGCCCGACCTGCAACGGCGCGCATTTTGTTGCCGAAGGCGAACAGCAAGGTGCCGCCCAGCAGCAGCCAGGGCACGAGATGCAGAAAGGTGTGTTGCGGGGTCCTAAGCAGCAGCAACGCGCCAGCCCAACCCCCGGCCAAGCTCGTCACCACCAGCGGGAGCAGCACGCGCAGCGGTGCGTTCAAACGCTTCAGGTAAGCAACGGTACTGGCCGCTAAGCCCGGCCATAGGGCGACCGTGTTGGTGGTGTTGGCCACCACGGCAGGCACACGCATAAAAAGCAAGGCTGGAAAGGAAACAAAGCTGCCTCCGCCCGCCACTGCATTTAGCGTCCCGGCGATAGCGGCAGCGAAAAATAAGAAGATGTTTTGGCTGAGGCGCAGACCTGAGTGTTTATCAGAAAATGGAACCGCCGAGAAGCGATTCTAGCGGTCTGGTGTTGTACAGGGCTAATGCCTAGATTTCCTAAATCATTCGGGTTTTTTCCTGTTTTTTCTGCTGCGATTCAGACAGTGGCTTGACCCGTTCGCTGCCTAGAAAACCCGGATCGGTTGAGCAGAGACTGACCATTCCAAAGTGGGCCATGGACGCGCCTTCGGAAGCGCGCACCCGTTCTGGTTCTCACCACCTCGCTGAGGGGTCCGATTCTTACCAAGCTCATCTTTTTTGGCCTTGCTCATTTCCTGCACCTAAGCCCTTGCTTTCTTTATGTCATTATTATATAAAACTTAAAGATAGGGGAACTGCCTTGCCCGATCTACCTCAGGCCAGCCGTCAACGAGCGCTTCTCGCCAAGCTGGGGGAGCAGTATCTCCACCTCCTGCAGGGCCTCCTCTCCCCACGCCGCTTACTCAAAGGCTCCGTCTATGCATTGAAAACCCGCTGCGGTAAACCTTCTTGCCATTGCGCGGCTCCCCAGGGCCCGCTCCACTCCGCCCACGTCCTGTCTTGGAGTCACGCGGGCAAAACCCACCTCCGCTCCCTATCCGCTTCCGACCTCGCCCGGTGGCGCCAGCTGACCGAAACTTACCGACGCTTCCGCCAAGCTCGTTCCCGCCTCGTCAAGCTCCATCAACAGATCCTGCTGGTCCTCGATCGGCTGGAGCAGGCCATGCGGCTGCCGCCGCCCCCGCCCGCTTCCCGGAAACGGAAAACGTGATGGATCTGTTGGCCTTGGAACACGATCGTCCTTTCGTGTTGGAGGCTCTTCGCAGCGGTGAGATCGATTACCTGGAACATGTGGGAGAAGCGGTGGAGGGAGATTTCTTTCGTCAGCTCATCAACCGGCAGGTGCTTCAGCGTCTGGCGGATTCCTACCCTACGCCGCGAAAAAAAGAGGAAGTTCCTATTTGGCTGTATCTCGCCAGTGAGCTCTCTCTCAAGCTCCATGGTGCCCAAAGTCATCATGCCTTCCCGCGCGTCTTGCGCTCGGGCGGTCTCATCGATGCCTTGGGACCGGAACTAGGAGGTTGCAAAACCACGCATCCGGAAACCGGGGATGTGACCCTGGCCTGCCCCGGCTTCAACCAGAAGAACGATTACGACCGCCAAACTCCTTGTGATCAGGACTTCTTGCGCAAGTTTGCCCGCGACACTCAGGAGCAGCGTCTGCACGCCTGGTTCAATCGGGAGGTTCCCCGCTGCTTGCGTTCACTGAAGTTGCTCGATCCGGAAGGGCTGTTCCTGGGGGATGCCTCCTACTTGTTCGTACCGAACAATCCCAGCTACGAGGGATCGGACCTGCTCTGGTTCGACGAACACAACCATCCGGTCGATGCCGAGAAGGTCGATCGCAGCGACCCGCGTTATCAGCTTCGCCGTTGCTATAAATTGGTCAGCCTGGTGCATTTGAATCGACAACTGGATTTCTTCTTCGTGGTCGGGGCTCGTGTGATTTCCGGCCGGCGGCACGAGTGTCCCATTCTCTATGAGTTGGTCGAGGGGCTGGTGAAGGCCGTAGGGCGCGACGTGATGAAGATGCTGATTGTCGATCGGGGCTTGCTTGACGGACCGCTGATGGGACGACTCAAGAAGCAGGACCGCATCGACACCATTGTTCCCGTGCGTACCAACATGGACCTGTATGCCGATGTCATCGGCCTGACGCGCTCGTGTGACTTCCGCTGGGAGCCGTATGTTTCTTCACCGCCACCGGCACGGCCACTGACCACCCCACACCAGCCCCTCGGCATTCAGAAGCGGGAGGCTAAACGGCAACAAACCTTGGCTGAGCGCAAGGCTCAGGCGGCGGTACACCAGACAGCCCCGGCGGGAATTCCGCATACCCTGCTGGGGATCGAACGGGATTTGCGGAGCTGGAGCGACTGCCCGATTCCCTTGACGGCGGTGGTCAGTCGCGAAGTGAACGAGCACGGAGAATGCAAAGATTGGGTGATCGTCACTACCTCCTCGTCCCTCACGGCCACGCAGATCCGTTCCACCTATGAATTGCGCACCGCCATCGAAGAGCGGCATCGGCAGTACAAGTGTTTGGGGATCTCACGCCCATGCATTCGCGGGCCTTCTCTTTGGTGATCAATCAGGCTTTGTTTGTACTGTTGGCCTACACCTTGCTCCAGGCCCATCTCCGGTTGCGCAAGCGCCAGGAACTGAACCGCCGCACTTGCACCAGCGTCTTCGGTTTGCTCACTCCCACTTTACAAGTGGTGGCCGTCTATTATCGGCAGCGCTTCTGTTTGTTTTCCATTGCAGAATTCGCCACGATCTTGCTCACCATCGCCGATCCAGCTCGCGGCAAACTGCTCGAGAAAATCAACCGCATAGAGAAAAACCTTTACTCGCTGTTGGAAAACGCCCGGTCGCCGTAGGCGCTCAAGCATCTCGGGGCTATCGTGAAGCAGTCCTTTCCGGCGAGCCGGAAACTACACTCTGTTTTTGGTTTATTCGATTGAACAGCTGGACCTATCTCCACACCCCGCACAACTTTTACGTCCTCACCCAATCCACTCACCACGGTTATCTTCATCCTCTCTTTCAGCTCGCACGGGGTTTCGGCCCCTCCCCACTGTCGGAACTGCAGGTTTTTTCTGCTTTTTCCTTGACATATATCCGTAAATGCGTTACAGGCGAAACCTTCACTCTGGTTTGCTTGGTCATTCTGGGAGGAAATACATGAATCCAATTAGGACTTGCTTAGTGCTTCTGGCTTTGATCCTGAGTTTTGCTGGGACAGGCCTGCGTGCTCAGCCCCAGAACGAGAAACCTGCCGGCGAAGGCGCGCCGTCGGCCGCCGCGCCGGCGACCAGGGCCGAAGTAGAACAGTTGCGCAAGGAACTGGCTGCACAGCGGCAGACGATTGAGCGGCTGCAAACATTAGTTGAGCAACTGGCTGCGGTAAAGTCGTTAGCCCCGGCCTCAGCAACTGACGGCGCTCACCTGGTTAACGCCAGCCTGACACTGCCCAGCGGCTCGGCCGAGGTAGAAGCCACTTCTGTCCCTTACCAAAAGCCTCCCGAGAAAAAGGATAGCGCCCCCGCTCCCACTGCCGGGTGGAACGGCGAACATTTCTTCATTAAGAGTTCCGACGGCGCATTTCAACTACAGCCTTACGGATACGTTCAGACCGATTACCGTGCCTACCACGGTGACGGACCACCTCCAGACAGCTTCGTCCTTCGCCGAATCCGTTTTGGTTTTCAAGGCAACTTCGGTACGCATTATAGCTTCGCGCTCCTGGCAGACACAGCCCCGACCAGCGGAGCTGTGATCCGCGACATCTGGCTCAATGCGAAGGTCAATTCCGGCCTGCAATTCCAATTTGGCCAGTTCAAAGAGCCTTTTGCACAGGAAGAACTACTCTCCGTCGCTAACCTCGATTTTGTGGAGCGCTCACTGGCCTCTCTCCTTTATCCGTCTGCGTCTACGGCGTACCGCAGCCCCGGCGCCATGGTTCTTGGCGATCTTGGTGGCGGTCGACTTCAGTATTGGGTCGGTGCTTTTAACGGCAAGGGCATCGCAACAGCGAATACGACGAACGAGCCGGAGGTTCTGGGAAGGCTTAGGCTTTATCCCTTCAAGAAATCTTCCAGTGATTGGTTGAAAGGCCTTGCCATTGGAGGAGCCGTGGGCCACGGACGGACCAGGGGCCTCTCGAATGAATTCAGCTTCAACGGTACTTTGCCTGATGGGTCGTTCACTTTCTTCCCGTCCTTCCACCTGAACGGCCCGGTGGAGCGCTACAACGGTGAATTTACTTGGATCAAAGGGCCCTTCGCTCTGCGCGGGGAATACGATCAACTGCTTCAGGCTCGCAACAATGTCGGCTCGGAGACACCGGACGGAAATGACTTCCTTTCTGTGCCTCCTGTCGTGGCCAAAGCGTGGTACGCCACCGCTACTTACCTCTTAACGGGAGAGAATCGCCCTGAAAACGGCGTGCCAAAAGTCAAGCACCCGTTGTTTGGTCCTGAAACGCCAGGAGGCAAAGGTACCGGTTGGGGCGCCTGGGAAGTGAAGTTCCGCTACGAAAAATTACAGGCTAAAGAAATGGGTGCAAACTTTCCCAATCCTTTTACGCCCGCCGCAGTGCCCACGTTCGCAGATCACACAGACCGCTTCGTTAGCGGAGTCAACTGGTACCCGAACTATTGGATTCGCTACATGCTCGACTTTAGTGTGGATCGCCTGAAGGATCCGAGTGTGCAGGGTATCCTGCCGCAAAATTATTTCGTGGCATTGCAACGCATTCAGTTCCGATTCTAGGAAGCACATCCAAGGCGCCCTCTGATGCGGCCGTGTTGCAGATTTTGATCGGGGGCCAGCACGAGCCGAATCAGAGTACGGCGCGTAACCAAGGTTAAGTCCTATACCTGCAACGGGCCCCCACGGAGATTCGGAGGAGGTCTTACCATGAGATCGAAAATCGTGCCTTCGGTTGCTCTCTTAGTTTTTGCAGTGGCCTCTTACTTTGCGAACGGCTGCGGGCAGGGGCAGGCGAACTGTCCCGTGTGCGGCACGACGCACAACGGGACGGTCAGCCTCATTGACACCATCATGGTTCCAGAGCACAACCCTACAGGCGCACCCGGTGGGCCCTTCAACTCCTTCGATATCAGCGTGACGGATTCCGCACATCACAGATTTTATGTGTCGGACCGTATCGGTCTCGACGTTGGCGTGTTCGACACCGAGCAGAATTTGGCCGTCGGCATAATCACTGGCGACAATGGCGTGGCCGGCGCAGGCGGCAACCCGAGCGTCTGCGCTGTTGATGCTGCTGGCAATCCCCTCATTCCTCCCATTGTTAGCGGCTTGGGCAACTTCACCAGGTTCGGATGCAGAACAAACGTGCCTGGGGCCACGTTCCAATGGAGCGGCTTCAATCCCCCGGGGTTTGGCCCCAGCGGCCACTTGGGAGGATTTCCGGGGGCGCAGTGCTGTGCCTCCCGGGCGAACGGCGTAAATCCCCTCTCTGCTCCCGATGGCGAGGTGTTGAGTCCAGACAACTCGGTTCTGTTTGTAGCAAATGGCAGCAGCAGCGTGGTAGCGCTTGATTTGACCTGTGGTGGAGCGCCATGCACGCAGACTAATGTTCCGGGAGTGCTTGCGGCCTTCACAACGGGATCATCTCCCGACTATGATGGTTGCATATTCGGCCAAAACTGCCTCCCTGGATCGGTCCACAATACCGCTGGAATAGCTCCGTGTATCGCATCCGAAGCCGGGCGCGCCTTGTCGGATCCTACCTGCGGGGACCTGCGGGCTGACGAGATGGCGATTGGCGTGATCAATGGGAAGACAATATTGCTGGTGGCGAACGGCGATCCTGGGCTTCCCTTCATTACTCTGGTGGATGTGACTGGCATCATCAGTCGCAGCGACCATTGCCTGCCCGGGAATTTTCCTAAGGAACCGTATTACCCTGCGGGGATTGCTGGTTCTCCCTTTCCAACCGGCAATTTCCCGACTTGCATTGTAGGGCAGATCTATTATGACGGAGCAGGCAGCAACGATGTCGATATACCTATCGATGCGCCGCCCCCTGCCGGTGGTAATTCCAGTCCTGCAGCATTACCTTGTCCCGATCCCTCAACTACTGTTCCCTCCGGTGTATCTGGCCCCGGTGGCGGTAACAGTGCAAGCTGCCATCACGGACCTATTCTCAATCCTGACGGGACTTACTGCGCCAACCAGCTCACACCTCCTGGCACTTGCTTCGGTGCCGTTGCGCTCGCCGGGATAGGCGGTTCGGCTTTCAATCCCAACACCGGCCATTTCCTGGTTACGAATGCGAGCGCCAGCCCAGCCGATCTGACCGTAGGAACCGTGGATGAGATCGATCCCAGGCTGGGAAATCCAAATGGCCCGGTACTCGTCAACACTTTCCCTGTGCCGAACTGCATGCCTACGAGCATCGTCCAAGGTCCCGGCAATAACTTCCTGGTAGGCTGCGCTGATCATGACGGCGTTGCATTCCCGCCCAACGAGTATGTAATTGACGGCACCTCAGGGAAAATCCTGGCCACCATTGACAAGGTGGGAGGCGTGGATGAGACCTGGTACAACCCCGGCGACAACAACTATTACCTGGCAGCAAGAGATATGCCGAATGGCCCGGTCCTTGGCATCATTGATGCCAAGACCAATCTCTGGCTGCAAAACGTCCCGACAAACTCGAATTCGCACAGCGTGGCCGTCGATTCCGGCAACAATCACATCTTTGTGCCTTTGCAGTCAGGAGGAATCTGCGGTACGCAGAGTGCCAACGGCTGCGTCGGCGTCTATGCGAAACAATAGCGCAGCAGTTTGAAGCCATTCTGAGGCGACAGGTTTGCGCGCAGAATTATGCGTTCCGGCTCATGTGGTTTCTGTGGGAATGGCTCCAGCTTAGTTAGCGGCTGTTCCAGGCCGGCCTACTTCACGCGGGTCTCTTGGTAGTGCAGTTCCTTCCATTGCCCATCGCGTTTCACCCACACTTCACCGATGTAGACCCTCTCGAACCGCACGGCGGACTTAGCAGGGAAATGGATCAGGGCCTCGTACGTCACGAAAGCCGCGTCCGAACCAAGCGGCGTGACCTTGAAAACAGAGAGCGTGTAGTCCTGCACCATGCTGCTCTCAACTTCCCGCAGCACGTGCCACTTGTCGCGCGCGCCTTCGTTATCTGTCTCCACAGCGACAAAATCATCGGCCAGAAAATCTGCGTAGCTTTTTCGGTCCTTTTTCTGAAAGGCCGCCCACGCAGCCCTAATCTTTGATTCCAGGACGTGATTCAAATTCTCCTGTATCCGCGGGCGGCTGGAGCGCGAATGTTCGACTTCGTTACCTTGACTCTTACCGGCAGGCTGCTGAAGAAAAGCGAAATGCCCCAGCACCAACACCGCGCTTCCCCAGGCCAAATAGTTGCGCATCTCACTGCTCCTTCAAATCGGCTTTCCTGCTGCCCATACGGCCTACTTGCTCATCGACGTCGCAGAGCGAGCCGCGAGAAATGCCCTTCGGCAGAATTGCGAATCTTATGAGGCATTCGCCAAGCCGTCAAAGCGGCCGTTGACCATTACGCGCCACAGCAATTTTAGCGGTTGCAGCTGCAGACCTACAGGAGCCAAGATTCCACTCAAGGCCGGTTCCATTCTAGAAAAAAGGAGTTCCCTCATGATGAAACCTACAGGGCGCAAGGTGCCTTGTTGGCCGGCTCTCGCGTTATTAATGATTTGCTCTAGCCGTCCAGCAATGTGCCAGGACACCACCACCTTGGTAGGCAGCGGCTCGAATGTTCCGTCGCCGCTCTACTCCCACTGGACCGAAGAATATAACAAGCTCAGCCCCAAAGTGCAGGTCCGGTATATGAGCACTGGAACCGTGAAGGGTATCGAAGATATTTCCCGGGGCGTTGGAGATTTCGCCGCTGGCGAAGTACCCATGAGCGACGAACAGTTGAACGCTGCGAAGAACCCCATTTTGCAAATCCCTACCGTCCTTGTCGCCATCGTGCCCATTTATCACGTTTCCGGTGTAAAAAGTGGCCTTCTTTTTTCGGGATCCGTCCTGGCAGAAATCTTCCTGGGTGACATCAAGAGCTGGGATGACCCGAGGATCAAGAAAATCAATTCCGGCGAAGCTTTGCCACATCTGGATATTGCGGTGGTCCATCGCACGGAGGGAAAGGGTTCCAATTACATACTGACCGATTTTCTCTCCAAGGTAAGCTCCAAGTGGCGCAGTGAAATTGGGAAGACTCCCTCGCCGGCCTGGCCCGTAGGCACCGCCGCAAATCGCGGGGAGGACATGATGGAAAAAGTGAAGAGCACACCGGGCGCGATTGGCTACGTCGAGCTCGGGTTCACGGAAAACGACAAGAGCGTCAGCGTAGGCTTGGTGCAGAATTCCGCCGGAACCTTCGTCAATGCCACAGAAGCCAGCATTGTCGCTGCCTATCAGTCACTGGAGAAGTCCATACCGGCCGATTTCCGCGCCTCGCTCACGAACGCTCCCGGCAAAGACGCTTACCCGCTCACCAGCTTCACCTGGCTTTATGTGCCGGTAAGGTCAGCCGATCCAGAACGCTCCAAGGCCCTCGCCAATTACCTTGAGTGGGCGCTCACCACGGGTCAGCAGAGCGCGGAAAAACATGGCTATACGCCATTGCCCGCATCGCTCGCTCCTAACGTTCTCGCAAAAGCCCGGGCGTTGCACTGAGAAACTCCTCCCCGGATTCCTCGCAAGCCAGGTTTCAGGTGCTGCTCAGCGCTCTTCCATGCAGACACGGCATGTCCCGGAGCTCTGCCCAGCAAGCTGTTTGAACAATCGGGAGTCTTCCACTCTTGCGGACTCGGTATAGCCCTGCCCTCTTAATTTTCCTCGCTATCTGCCGATTTTTTCGTGCTCCGATATCATCCGGTCCGGGCTCGCGTCGCTTGTGCATGACTTGAAATGATGTCCGGTGCCGTAGCATGATTGGTGTTGCAAACGAATCGGGTCCTGGATCTAAAAAGCGCGTTAGCTCTTGCCGATTCAGGAGTTAATCTCATGCCTGCGTTTGCGATCATGTTTCTCATTGCCGCCTTGGTCACGGTTAGCGTGACATTCTTCATTGTCAATAGAATGGACAAGCGACTCAGGCGGATCGCTCCTACCGAGCGAAGAATTTCTTCCAATTTTCTGGAACTACCCGGTATCATCCGCGAGTACGAACGCTTATTCCCCCACAGCGGGCCGATGTTGGCCTTTTGGCTCTCACTCGAGTTTCTCCTTATTTGGTTGACCTGCATGGTGTTCAGCCTAGCTATGAATTTTTGACGGCCCGACATTGTTAGGCCGAACACAGACGTGGGACTTCGCCAACCCGATATCCACGAAACTGGAAGGAATGATAAGGATCGTGATGTTCGGTCGCGCGCGGGCGTGTTAGTGGCATGGGGGAAGGCCCATGATCAGCGACAGATACCTACAAGAATCCGGTTTACGGCCAGGCGAGCGCTGTTTGGAAGCGCGCCCGCGAGCCGCAGAAAGGAAGTGGAGAAAGTCTATAAAGGGGGCTGGGGAAGGGGACGGCGTTTCAGTATCCTTCCCCCCATAGCTCCGGACAAGTGCCGAGATCGCTCGGCTCCGGCGCGCTTGGCGCGCAACATCGAAGTCCCATTGATTCACAGGCAAGGCCACAAAACCATTGACGTGTTCTAATACTGGGCAGGATAAAAGTTCACCATGCAAAGCAGAAGACTCCGCCGCGAAATGCTACAAAGAACTTTGATAGTGGCATTCCGCGTGGGAATTGAATCTCACTCTTGCGGGAAGTCACCGGATGAACTCCAACTTCACTGTCTTACCAGTGTTTGCCGCTTCGTAGATGGCCATCATCACTCTCAAATCGCGTAATCCTTCTTCACCCGGCGTAAGCGGTTCTTTGTTTTCCATTACGCATTCGGACAAATGGTCCATTTCAAGAGCAAAGTGGTCGCGGACAGGGAGCTCTCTTTCTTCAGTGACGTTTGCGCGATGCACTCTCATGCGCAGGCCCCGATAGCTCGTCGCCGGATCCAACTCAAGCCAACCCTCCGTTCCCACGACGCGGTAATGATTCTGTCCGGCGTATCCGTAACTTGATGTGCAGTTCGCCAGAACGCCGCTTGCAAATCGCAATTGAAAATCGATCGTCTCCTCCACTTCCTTAAAACGCGGATCGCCCGGTGTGCTGTACATCACCGCATTCACTTCAGCGGGTTCCTCGCCCGAGAGATAGCGTGCTGCCTGCAGAGAATAAATGCCAATGTCCATCAGGGAGCCTCCGCCGGCAAGATCTTTCTTCAGCCGCCACTGCGTGGGATCACCGATATTGAAGCCGTGGTCAGCCAGAATGACCTTCGTCGGGCCTAGTTCGTGGGAGCGCGCAATCCGAATGGCTTCGCGATTGTACGGCTCGTAGCGGCAACGGTAGGCGACCATCAACTTTCGACTGGCTTTGCGCGCGGCATCGATCATCGTCTGACATTCGGCAGGGGTGCCGGCCATGGGCTTCTCGGTGAGCACATGCTTGCCGGCTTGCAATCCACGGACGGTATATTCAGCATGCATGCCGTTGGGCAGAACGATGTAAATAATGTCGACTTCGGGATTGTCTTTGATGGTGTCGTAATTCTGGTAGTTGTAGATGTTTTTGGGGTTTACGCCGTAACGCATGGCCAACTTGTTGGCTTTGTCCGGATGGCCGCTTACAAACGCCACGACCTTGGATTTCTCGCATTTGGCGAAAGCGGGCAAAATCTCGTGAATCGACAGGTTGCCAAGGCCAACGACAGCCCATCCAAGTTTCCTGCCAGGCGGATCGGGGACGACAAGTTGCTGTGCATTGGCATCCTTCAGTAATGCCCCGCTAACACTGGCCTCGACGATGCCTCCGCCGACCTTCGCGATGAAACTGCGGCGCGTGATTTCTTTTTCGGAGAGAACCGGCATGATCATTCCTCCATTACTTCGGACTGCGCTGCTTTCGAATTTCTTCCAGCCGGCGCTTCAAGTATTCCTGATACTCCTGCTGCAACTTGGGATCGGCCGGAGTGGAGTAGATTTCGCTCGACTTGTACGTGCCTTCGTCAAACTTCTTCTTTGTCCACTCGTCGTGTATGTGGATCTCATCGGCTCGGTCCAGCACCTCCCTCACGAGCTGCGGCGGAATGAAGTAGACACCCTCGCGATAGCCGACGACGAGATCGCCGGGCATGACGGTAACGCTGCCGATCAAGACGGGAACCGTGAATCCCTTCGATTGCCAGAATCGTTGCAGCAAACAAAATGGCGAATTTCCTTTCCTCGGTCACGCTAGAACTCCTGCAGTCTGTGTCTGTGGAGTGAAATTCAGGCAAGAGAAGCGGGGAATCGCAGTTTACTTTTTCTGGTCCCACAAGTCCGCTAAGAGCTTGATCGTCGCAGAACCATGACCACCATATAATTCCGCCTTCCGAATTATGCAGCAACGCCGTTTCCCTTCATTCCCAGTTTTTCCGCACACAATGATGCTTGATTAAGTCGGCATAATGCCACTCACTTCTCCGGACGGTCCTGCGGACCGAAAGGAGAATCGAATAATTGTAGCAAGCGGGGAATCCTGAGGAATCAAGGGCGAAATAACAATTCGCCAGCCAAAGGCCGTAAACACTGGATTTTCTGTGCTAGAACTTCGCAAGACTGTTCCCTGAAGAGAGTTGAAAGCTGCCCGCAATGCAATAAAAGGAGGGAAAACGTCTATATGGGTCATGTCGCGGATCCACGTTTCCCCTGGGGTGGCTGCAGTTTGACAGGCCGTCGGCCACTCCAAAGATGCTCGACTTCGCGGCTATGGCTTTTTAAGCGCTGTGACTCACAGAATTCGCCGGTAATAATCGACTAAACAGCGCGTAGACCGCGAGCAAGCAATTTCCCCGAACCGGAATTCGCGGGAGTTTTGCTGGTGACGCGCGGACTTACCAATAGCTGGCCCTAGAGCACTGATTTGGCGTTTTTGCCTACCGCTACCAACATAATCACGCTCTTGCCGTGAGCGTGAGGAGAAAAGAACCGAATCACGTCATCATCGTAAAACGTTAAACCCGTGGCGCTCAAGCGTTGAGCGTAAGCGGCAAGATATACCTTGCCGCTCAAGATGCCGGCTTCGAGCTGCACCGCGCGGTAGCCGCGATTGCCGAAGCGCCCCAAAATGATTTGTAAGTCTGCAAGGAAGAAGATGTCCGCGGCGGCTTCGGCGGGCAAGTCCTGGTCCAGACCCAGGTGACCAGCCTGAGTGCGAAAGTTTCCTGCTTTCAGGCGTTCGAGCATCTGCCGGTCACGGTGGAATACGTAGGCTCCGGCATCGAGACCTTCGACTGCGTTCACAATTAAGTAGACCTCGTTCAGCTGCGTCCCTTCGGGATGCAGGAAGTCCGCCGGTATACCGCGGGTAGCTCGATCCAAGATGGTAGAGAGCTGGAGCAGCCCGATCGGCACTTCGGCAAACTTGCGTGCGGAGCCCCGCCGAAGGATGACCTGTTCGATCGGATCACGAGGCATTTCTGCATCCGAATAAGGGTGGAGCTGAACGGTCGCTCCCGTTTGCGCGGGTAGTTTTGCGAACGGAGCATTACCACGCCAAGTCCCAACCTCCTCAGCCGATCGGAGCGAGGAGGCAGCGTGAATTTTGCGCATGGCTGGATAGACAATCTCGTTTCGAGAGAGCGGAACGGTTTCCAAATGGAGAACGGAGGGCTTGGAAAGAAATTGCTGCGGCAATGCTGCGACATGGCCTAGGGCTACGAGAGAATAGGCGACCTCGCGCTCGGGATCGACATCAACCAATCGGTTCACCTCTGCGTCCAGGAATCCGCAGATCACCTTGGCAGGCATTCCAAGAGCCGTGGCGACCGCCAGCAAATTGGCTAGAAGAGTGCCATTATCCCAGCCAAAGTGGCGATACGTACGAGCCTGATACTTCCACGCATTGCGCCAGTAGGTGCACGTACAAATGATGGTAAGCGGGGCATGGACAATTGCTGATTCACCACCAGTGGCTTCACTCAGCACACTGCGATAGTCTCCCTCCCTCAGTCTGCGTAGGGCAAACTCGGCGGGCGCAAAGTGGTACACACCTGCTTCCAAATCGACAAGGTTTGCACAAACAACGTAGACCTCGACTTCGTAGAGCGCTCCGGTGCAGGCTGCGGCGCGAAAATAAATATCGCCGCCAGGATGCTTTCGATGTCGAGTGATTCCGGCGGTCAGATACAGCAATTGGGCCAGCGCCTCCAAGTCGGGTACGGCACTGGCCACCGGGTGGATGCTCTCCGCGATCGCGGAGAGGGCAGCGACGCCAGTTTGGCGTACCTCTCGGGGCAACCGCAACGGCTCTAGAGTGGTGTAAGCCTTGAATGGCAAGGGTTGATTGTCCCAATCCAAGAAATGCAGATTGTTATGGACGCTGGCGTAGGAATGCTTGGAAGCGTTGTGGTACCTCCAAGCAGCTTCAACATTGCTGTTGACGGTCATTGGTGAGAAGGCCAGCCTGTCACGAGCATGTTACCGCCATGAAGAGAGAGCTGGTCGAAGAACTGTTGATTGTAGTAGGGCTTCCCCAGCAATCGAGAAAACTGTCCATAAAATTAGGTTCTGGGAAGTTGAGGCCGCAACGTCCTCCGTCGCCACGGCATTTCTCCAGCGCCGAAGCGAAAGCAATCGATCTCCTGGAAGAACTTTATCCGCGCACACCGGGACGTTTTGGTGGGGATGGACTTCTTCACGACGGAAGTCCTAACGCTCAAAGGGTTGACGACTTACTATGTGCTGTTCTTCATCCACTTGGAGACTCGCCGGGTGAACTTGCTAGGATTCACGCCGCACCCGGATCAGGAGTGGATGGAGCAGCAGGCGCGAAACATGACGATGGAGGAGTGGGGATGCCTGAGAGGCTGTCGCTATCTGCTGCATGACCGAGATGCGAAGTTCTGCCAATCATTTCGGGAACTGATCAAGACGGGAAGCGTGAACGAACCGTCAGCGGCGTGTGCTGACCGCGCGCCATCAGGTCAACCCCTACCAGCCTCGTGGCCGATCCCGTGACCTGATAAACAACTGGATAACTGGCGATTTGCTTCAGGAACCCGAGTTTCTTGAGCGCCTCCAGATGAGCGACAACACGCGTCGCCGAGTTGGCAAGACCGGGCCTCTGTGCCTGCTCGATTGTGCAGTAGCCGCCCAGATACACCAGAGTTCTCAGGAAAAGATCTCTTTGTTCGTCCAATAGCGGAAGTCGCTGCGAAAAACGTGTTACACGGCGTACTGATGCAGGGGTTCAACTGCAGGCTGCTCAAGGGTTGAATCACACGGGGGGGATGGGCGTGAATCTTTGTAAGCGGTAAGCGAGGTGCACCTATCCTGTGCAGTTCGCTTGTGGCAAGCTGCGCGGATGCCTGCGAGGAGCAGCTCCGGATAGAAGTAGTGTTGCAAGGCATTTGATCCGAGCTTTCTGAGGAAGTCGGTCCAACCATTCAAGGAGAAGTGGTGATCTGGCCTCGGCTTCCTGAAAGGACATGACCTCCGCGTTTGGCATCCCTCCCCTCCGGCATGTTCGCATGATTCCGAAATCAAGCCAGCGCTATTTCCTAAGCTTTAACGCTATTTTCCTCGCATTTCCCTCGGCATTGACTATGGTAGGATACGGCGCCGGGAGGCACTTGGCCGTTCTCTCAGGGCGCGGCCAGCACGAGACCCGGACACTCACCATGCCTCGAGTTATGTTATTCGACCTTGACAGCAGGATTCCCAATCTAGCTCTGATGAAGCTCAGTACCTATTACAAAAAGCGCGGCTTCGAGGTGCTGCTGAGGCACTGGCCGGACTCCCAAAAGGCAGACCAATACCTGGCAAGTGCTGTTTTCTATTGTGAGTCTACGCAAAGAAAGATCGCTACACTCAAGGCGATCCATGGCGCGGATGTTGAGATGGGCGGGTCTGGAATTGATCTGGCGAAACGTCTGCCGCCGGAGGTTGAATCTTGCTTTCCAGATTACAGCCTGTATAACCACAAGGATTACGCCGTTGGCTTTCTGACGCGAGGCTGCCCGAAGCGCTGCGCCTTCTGTGTTGTACCCGTCAAGGAAGGACCAGAGAAAAGGAACAGCGCGCGCTTTTCTGATTTCGTTCCGGCTGGTCAGCGAAACGTGATGCTTCTGGATGATAACTTGTTAAGTTTTCCCGAAGCGGAGTCGCTCCTGAAGGAAATGACCGAGCGCCAGTACGCCATCAACTTCAGCCAGACGCTGGATATCTCCTATCTCACTCCAAGAGTGTACGAGCTCCTGCTTAGAGTGGACTATCAAAATGCCCGTTTCACTCGGAAGCGGATCTATTTCAGCTGCAATCACCCGGGAACGAACCGGCAGTTTATGGACCGAAAAGATATGCTGAAGGGGTTTGGCATCGACGCGGTTTGTGTGGTGTGCATCTACGGGTTCGACACCAGTCTCAGCCAGGATTACCAGCGCTGGATGATGCTGCGAAGACTGATGCTAGTCCCCTTCTTTCAGGAATACTGGCCCATTCCGGGCGTTCCTGCGCGCCTGCCCTCCAAATTTTTCGATATGGATCTCAACGAAGTCATTCGCCTGACGTTTCGGAGCAATGGGAAGAACTGGGAGAAATACCTGCGCTGGCTGAACCGCCTTTACTTTCACACTTTTGGCAAATACTATCTTCCGCTGGTGAAGATAATTTACCGATACAACGACCGAGAGCGCATCCGCCGGTATCTTAAGCACCGCGAACTCTTGACGAGCGAACTTTACAGGTCCTATGGGCCGTCCGACTCGGAAATTCGCCTACACACGGAATCAGCCGCTCAAGCGGCCGGCACAGCAGCTCAAAATCCAAAAAGGCCGAACAAGCCCTCCGGAGTGGATGCCCGAGGAAATCAGCTCTTCCGGGTTCTGAGTGGGTGAGCGACCGTCGGCGAAAAGGCACTGAGCCGCCTTGACGGGAGCTGGACTGAGCGGGAGATATGGCCGAAGGGTCGCGGCCGTCAAAAGAGGTCAGGGTTGTTTCGTTTTATCCCATTTCCCTCTTTATGGATGCTTACGGATGAGTTCCGCCCGCCGAAGCGGGATGGGCTGCGCTTTCTTCGCCGCTCCGGGCGGATGCTATGCCGAGAAGCAGTGAGGCTCCATACGCGAGACACACTTCCAAGCTGAGGAGAATCCTCATTGTAAAAGCCCAACACTCTGCATGAGGCGTTCTCTCAGCCGGTCGCCGTCATTCGAATCACTGCCGCACGTTCGCCATTCGGGACGGCCACACCGCCGCGAAAGGCAACCACTTTGCCGCAATTGGCGGGGACGCGCTCGCCGGGAACGACAATGCCAACCAGGTTCATCGGATCCGCCGCCGAGACAGGTATCGTCTCGCCGGATGGCTGCTCGTGGCGCATGGCGCGCAAAGACTCGGCCGCCACTGGCAACGCGAACTGCTCTCCCAAAAAGCCGCTGACGAACCGGCCGCCCCTAACCTCCCCGCGGTCTTCAAGCCGCTCAGGATCATCAGCAGTTCGCGCCATTTCGGAAGGATAGATTCGCGGGTAAGAAGTTCGCGGAAGACGATCCCGTAGCGGCGCAGAAACATCCCGCAAGTTCTATAAAGGGAGAAGTCAAGAAAAAACATTCCCCCCGGCCGGACTTTTTCTGCTTCTCAGCCCCCTTAATCGAGCGAGATCTGTTCTGACCTGCCGCGCCATGTGCTCGGTTGCGGGGAAGTGCAACCCCGTGGTTTGGGTTTTGTCTACTAGCGGTTTTCATCGCCTCTTGGCGACGAAGCCTGGCAGTTCCGAAACCAGCAAAGCAGAACGGCGCTCAGGTGGCGACCATAATTCTATCCGGGACTCATGGCCCATAGATTCTTGGCTGCGAATTCATGAACAGAACCACTTTAACAAATTTGGGGTAGACCGACGCAATGTAACATTTGTTACTTCGTGGTTCGGAAGTTCGTTGGGATTTCAAGGGCGAAGCCCTTGGCTAGCTTTTTCTGGTTATGCAGATGTGGAGTTCGTATTCGGCCGCTCGAGGATGGAGATCATTTTCAACTTCTGCTCTCTATTGTAACCGGTGTCTCGAATCACCAACTGTGTCGTATCTTTCTCCTGGACCGTAGTGCAATTGCGGCTATTCGTACATCGGTCGGACCCGCGAGTCCTCAATCGCTGAACACTACAGAATGACCATCGGCGTCTTGTAGGTCTTCTGCGACCGGGGATTTCAGTTCTTGTCGGTTGTGGAACAGGCGCGATTACAGCTGGTATTGCCGAAAAAGTTGGCTGTGGTGCACAAAAATTCCGTCCAGCCGTTTTCAACGCAATGCAACGTTGTTACATTCTAATCGCCTGGCTAGCGATGCTTCCATTTGCGCTTCTTGTAGGTCGCTGATTTTAAACGCATTCACACCGGATAGTCTAGCAACTGCCACCCCTTTCGGGGCGGTTAGTTATATGACACTGAAACTCGATCCTGACGCCTATTGATTCCACAAGACTTAACGTCGAGTTTCTGAGGTATTCTATTTCCTGCTTCCGTTTCTATTGTTTCCAATAAACTGGGGAACCTGCTTCTCGTTCAAAGCTAACTCCAAGGGCCTCAACATCTCTCAGACGGATCTTCCTTGGCGATTCGGTCGCGATTTTGCTGCTAACTTTCTGATGTCGCAGCTTTTGTTGTTCTCCGCAGGGCGGAGAGTGTTGCCTACGTGGTGGCGGGAAGCGAGACGCCCAAGGCTGTCAGGATCTGCTGTTGATTAGCCGTGGGCTGTGGCAGTTTTGTCAAGGTCGTTTTCTCGTCGATCTTGTACTGCAACAGGCACAGACTGTGGAGCGCCCGCAGCGCATCCGGCAGCGTGATCGCGTGCGGGTTGCTGTCCGTGGTGCCGAATTTCTCTCGCAGCCGCCGCTCCATCTCCCGGCTCAGTTTCAGTGCCAGCAAGCAGCAGAAGACGTGGCCGCGCGTGCGACTTTCCTTGCGCACAAACACCGGCCGCACTTCTAGCAATCCCGTCTTCAGGGCGCGAAAATCGCGTTCCACCTTTTGCAAACTCACGTAGCTGTCGTGCACTTCTTGCGCACCCATATTCTGTTTCAAGACATCCGTGGTTACCACATAGCAGCCTGCGAGCTCGAGAGCTCTTTCGATGGCCTTCTCTTGGCGCTCCCACACCAGCCGGCGGCCCTCCAGCTTCCACCCCACCAACCCCGTGAGCTTGTGCCGTTCCGCCCACGCTTGCAGCTTTCGCTGCCCCGCTTCCGGCTGGCAGCGCGGCTTGTTCTGGACCTCCTCATTGCGCGCCGCGATCTTTCTTCCCAGCTTCTCGAACTTGTCCTCCATCCGATGCCGTTCGCGCTCCGCCTCGCTCGGATTCTTCCGCAGGATGTAGCGCACCCCTTGGTCTTCCACCTCGCAGACCTGTTCGTTGAACAACTCCAGCTGCAAAACCTTCTGGCCCAGCAGACGGCGGATCTGCGGATCGGTCAGCGCTGTGATGTAGCGTAGATGGGCTTCGTGTAGCGCCGTGATCCCCTTGCTCTTCACCATCCCCCGGTCACCCACAAAGATAAATTCCTGCACCTGGAATTGCTCTTGGAGGATCTGGATTTGATCAACGACCGTCACCGGATCCGCGGTGTTGCCCGCAAACACGCGCGCCGCCAGCGGCTCCCCTTCCGCGTCGGTCAGCAGGCCCAGGACGATTTGCAATTTCCCCTTTTTGCCATCGCGGTTGTAGCCGAACTCTCCCAGCGCGTTCCGCTCCCCTTCCAGATAACTGCTGGTCACATCGTAGAGAAACAGCCGCGGGGGCGCACCTTTCCGGCGCAGGTAGATCCGAAACAGCTCTTGTTCGATCTTCTTCTGGCGGGCACAAAGATCGTCCAGCGCCGCGTAGAGATCGTCTTCCTCGAACGAGTCCAGACCGAGGACTTCGCTGACCGCATGATCCTGGGCCCAACGCACGGCCGATAAACGGGAGCCCTGATGGGCCACACGGGCCAGGATCAGAAACAGGCCCAGCTTGGCTATCCGTGTGCGGCCCAGGGCACCGCTCATCCCGAGGGCCTCGGCGATTTGTTTCAAGACAAAGAGCACGCCGAAGATGGGGCCCAGGGCCGCTTCGGAAGGTGCAGCCTGATCGAAATCACCGCGCAGAGCGCGGCGGAGCGCCTGGATGCGAGCGGGGTTCCAATGGGAGAGATTGGCGAGAGTGCGATTTTTCACTTTGCCGTTTTCGCGGAAGGATTCGCGGAGGAGGATGGCGGGGGGCGACTTGCGGTTGGGGATGGTGGAGATGTACATACCTACGTATTTATCATATAAATTCGCTATGTCAACGGAAAAAGTAATATCACATGACTACAATATTGAACCCAAAAGGAACCTAACCCCCGAAGCAATCGCTACTTACCTGAATTTATGGAAAGGAAGATCCGTCAGAAATGCACGGTTCATGCACGGTAGCACACCTGCTTTTGTCAATATCTTCGGTCTAAAGCGGGTGATAGGCGATGTGCCATAGGTACCGCGGATCAAGGGATGATTGAGGGACGAATCCGACGATGAATCCTGTAGACAGCGAAATCTTTCTTGTCCACGGTGAATATTTTGCGAATGCCTTCCCGCTCGGCAATCCGGATGAGCGCTGCGTCGGCAAGATCCATCGGACGATCGGCATATTTCCGCAGAAGTTCACGGATGCGTGGCAAATCGACCAGGCCAAGCGGCAGCAGCTGCAGCGCCTTCCTCACCAACATCTCCCATAGAGCTTCCTGCGCCGCAGGCAGATCGTTTAACAGGTACATCGCTTCCGTCAGAGGCGGCCACACCGTTGCCAAAGGTTCTTGCAAACTCTTCAAAGTCGACACGCATTGCTGATGGTATTGGTCGTCTGAGTCCACGAGAGCCACGAGGGGTCCCGCATCCACCAAGATCATTGGGAGCCCCGTCGGCTCTTTAGCAGGGCGGCGAACTGGCGGCCCGCTCCCGCCGAGCGTTTTCGGTTTCCGCCGTGCACAATTCCAATCAAGTCCGAAACCATTTCATAAGGCGATCCGGCTGGTTCCTGCTCTTCGATCCATGTCTCGATCGCATGGCGAATCACCTCTGACGCAGACAATTGCTTGCGCTGCGCAATGCGGGCGATACGCTGCCTGGTTTCCTTATCCACCCTCAATGTCACAGGAGATGGCATAATATTACCTCAGAGCGCTAGCTTAATGTATTACGAGCTGTAATACAAGAGGCTGCACGGGGTCTTCCGAGCTTCTCCCGGGGAATAGTCCGTATCGACTTTCCGCCGGTTCTTCATATATTATATATATCAACGTAAAGTACACTCGGGTTCGTGCCCTCCAGAGTCGGCTGTATCTGGCGAATTGTTACCGGGGGAAATCTTATGGGTAATCGGACCGGGAAGGTGAGCTGGTCTAAAATTCAGAACGCATTCAGTTGCAGTGACACGGTAGGAACCGCGTAGGGCTTTGTGAGCAACACACCCAATGGTTTCTTGGAAGTTTTGCAAAGGTCTACCGGATACCGCAGGCAGCACGTTTCTTTGGAAAATCACGCAGCCACAGGTGTCTGATATAACGATCGACAATGAGGTTGCCATCGAAATGAGCGGAGATTGACGACCGGTCGGGTCACAGTCATATCCGGCGTTCGCCCTTGCCGTGCGGTATGCGTGCGATGGTTGTTGAAGTAGGTACCGAAATCGAGCAGTTTGTTTTCGAGATCTGCCTTCGTCCCGAACAATATGCGATCCAAATACTCCCGTCGAAGGGTACCGATCAGCCTTTCGACGAACGGAGGGGACAGGGGAACGTAGGGGATGGTCTTGATTTCTGTCACTTCCAGTATCCGCAGGTTGGCTTGCCACTGGTGAAACCGATAAAGCGGATCGTTGTCGGAGCTTAGGTACTTTGGCCCTCGAATGGCGCGGTTGAACATCCGACAAAGTGAGACACCATCGACCTTCCCAGCATGGACGCCGAAGCCAATGATCCGCCGCGTATATTGATCCATGACGACCAGGACCCAGTGGGTCCGCAACGTTGCCGACTCGCAGCTGAACAAATCCATACTCCAGAGACTGTCTTTCATGTGGCCCAGGAACGTCAGCCAGGAAGGCCATCGGGGTGCTGTCCCGGCCGGTAGCGCTGGGCGAGAATCCTGCGAACCACGTCTTTGTCGATTTGGAGATGGAACGCCAAGGCCATCTGTTGAGCGATTCGCGGACAGCCCCAGTTGGGATTCCGTTGCTTCATTTCGACGACCGCACGGATGAGTTCTGCGCTCGGACGTTTCGGGCCGGGCTGACGGCGATCCGGGGAGAACAGCATCCCGTACTTTCCCTTGCTCAAGGCTTTATGAAGGGCTAGCAGTGTCGAAGGCTTCAGAACGATTGCGGAACGGAGCAGACGAGTTGGACGCACCAAGAGCGCCATCAAGCCAGCGAGGATCCGGTCCGACGCGTGTAAATTCGGAGATCGTTTCCGGGAGCGATTCAAGATCAGGATCTGGTGCTTGAGCAGAAGCGACTCCGCAACGAGGGAACGGACCCCGCCAGGACCGAGCAAGCGGGCCAGGGTAGCAATAAAATGGATAAAAAGAGTGACCAGGTTGCTCATCGCAGAATGCGTAGCAGGAAGGGAAATCCTAAGGAAATATGGGCGAAACAACAATTCGCAGATTCAAAAGGATCGAATACATGCTCAACATCCCCGGTAATGCGAACGCCAAAGAGCGCGGCATACAAAATCATTTTTCTCTCATCGTCCCGGAAATTAAAGCCGCGGTGGCCAAGCTCAAAGCCGACAGTCTCCAGATCACCGACGCCCCCGAAATCGGCCGCGACGGCAAATGGTCGTTCGACATCTACGATCCCGATTTCACTCGCGTCGAATTTATGGAGTTCAAGCCGGTTAAGAAGCCATGCTGCAATCTCTACACCGCCGACATGAGCACCCTAAACCATGACGGCTCACTGGTTTAGCATTCGCTTTTTTTGCCCCGGTAGAATAGGCCCAGGGAGTTTCACCCTGGGGCCGAGTCGGCCCGGGGAGTTGCACCCCGAGCCGCTCACAGATTCCGGACTTGGTCGGGATAGAGCTCGGTCGCGCCAATTATAGGTGGGGGGGTACCGTCCTCGCTCTTTCGATTGCGAGGCGGGTTCACTTCCCACCATGACCACGTTTACCGAGGCCCCCCTACAATCCCGGAACGTCGAATTTCTCGATTCCGGTTTTCGCCTTGGCTTTCCCCGAGAGGCCTTTCCGAGACGGGCGAAGCTTAAGTGCTCGCTCGCATTCACCCCGACCCATTCCGGTTTACCTCTCGACTCGTCCCTGAAAGACATGGCTTCTCCGGCTTTTCGCCGTTGACCATACTAGGACCGCCAAGTGCCCAGAGCTCCTTTGCCTGGCACAAGCGTTACTCATGCCAGGGTGGTGTCCCGCACCACCTCGAAGGGCATTACCCCTTCTTCCTCGCTCCTACGAGCTCATGCGCCAAACCAGCTCCCTCCTCCGGACTTCGTGATTCCCCACTTATTTCCCGAGGTCTTTGCAGGTTGCTGCGAGCCCCTGCGGGGAACTGATTCTTCCCGACGTTACTTCTGCAAGTCTTTCCCAGGATGCTTGAGCCATGATCCCGTCGGGTTGTAGAGTGCATAGCCTGTTACTTCCCCCTAATCAGCGGCCTTCCCCAAGAGGTTCAAGTGGGTCGGCTTCCCCGAGTCTTTCCGCAAAGAGACTTCATGCGGGATGAATTTCGAGATCGTCGCTATTCCTTACGTTCAGGCCTCCTGGTTTGTTCGCCACCCAGGTCTCCCCTGCCGCTGCGTCCTAACAAGCTCGCAGGACAGCTGTGACTTTTACACCCGAGCAAATCACGTGGGAGATGGCGAGTAGTGACGCTGCGACGATTACGCTCCCCGCCAAGATCGTGAAGAACAAGGAGCCAATCACTCTTGCCCTCACGGCTGAATTTACAGCGGTGTTGAAGAAGCAGTTCCGGCAAGCTGGCCAGCCTGTGTTCGACGCGACGAATCTCCGGCGCGAATGGGCATCAGCGACCGCAGCCGCGAAGTGCCCCGAATTGCTCGTTCACGATCTGCGTCGTTCTGGCGCCCGTAATTTGGTTAACGCCGAGGTGCCAGAGACGGTCGCTATGAAGATTGGTGGCTGGAAGACCCGTTCGGTCTTCATACGCTACGCAATCGTCGCAACCAAAGACATCCAGAGCGCCATGAACGCCCTCGAAAAGAACGATGGAACTTTGATGGAACTTTGATGGAACTTTGTCGAGTTAGGGCATTGATTGCATCCCTATAATTCGTACCGTATCTATCGAATCTGAAGCAATTCTGTTTGCGGCGCGACGGTCGTCCTTGTCTCCACCGTAATCCGGCTGAGTCGCTGAGTCCAATTGGGCTGCGCACCTGAGAATCGCTGTCTCGTAATTTCCTGGGACACTTTCTGAAACCTCAGAAGCATGTACAATCTGGGTTCGACGATCAGGTTTAGGGAGCTCTGGAATGAGTAAGGGATTTGCGTGCTCGCTGCAAAGCAATCGGAGCACGCGCAATTGACGTTTACGAGCGCGAGAAAAGAATGGCTGGGAGACCTGGACTCGAACCAGGATAGCCAGATCCATAGTCAGGAAACTGAGTCTACGCGGGTCCCCAAATGGAAGTTCCGGAAATTCTGGCACGGTCTGTACTCGTCGGCACGACTCGTTGCAGGTTGAGATGCCGCCTTCTCGCAGGGGTCCGTGAGGCGTCCTCGTTTTAGGACCCGGTTGAGGATGACTGCTGGTACGCACAGTTGGCTTATCTTAAAGGACTCAAAGTCGCGCCCCGCGCAGGGGCGTGGATTGAAACGGCACTCACGTTCAAGACGTACTTGCCCACTACTCACGGTCGATGCGGATATAGGGTGTGGTGGCTTGGGCTCAGCGAGGACTCGAAACAGCATCCAATATGTAGTAGTATGAGAGTGGGTGTGGAGTAGAAAAGGATAGTCCAATGATGGCGTTAAAAACCAAGCAGATTAGGAAGCAGCCGCAAACTGAACGGGCTGCGCGCAAGTCAAAGTTTCAAGCTGATTTGGCTCCTGCTGAAGACCGCATGGTTCGCGGTTTGAAGCAAGAGTTGCAGCTTACTAGCAACACGGATTTTCTTTCTGATGCCGTGGCGTTGTTCCGCTGGGCAGTATGGGAAAGAAAGCGCGGTCACCGCATTTTTAGTGAAGCTGAAACGGGTGAGCGGAAGGAATTGGTGTTTCCGCGCCTTGAACGCGTCGCCCCTGAACTCGCACTCCCACGCGTGGAGATCCCTTGGACACCGCGCGAGTTAGAGAGTCTCGCAGATCTTGCATCGAGAGAACCGGCTAATCCAACGGAAACCCTTATCCGGGCAATGAGAGGCTGAGTGGCCGTTCTCATACGTCGGCTCGAAGAGCAGGACGAGGTCGCGGCCTTCGACTGCGGCGATGAGGCGCTCAACAACTATCTGAAGCGCCATGCCTGGGCTAATCAGCAGAAAAGCTCCATCGGAGTGACTTATGTTGCGCTTGATGAGGGGGCTCCGCTCAGCGTGATTGGGTATTTCACTCTTGCGACAGCAAGTGTGCCACGAGACGCTTTCCCAAAGAAATATGTGCGCGGGCTTCCGCCATACGACTTGCCGCTAATCTTACTTGCACGCCTTGCGGTAGACCGGCGATTCTCGGGAAAGGGTCTTGGGCATGCTCTCATTTCCGAAGCCTTCAAAATCGCATTTCGAGTTGCAGACGCTGTGGGATGCCGCTGCATCATTACGGACGCATATCGGGACCGGGTCGATTGGTATGCGCGCTATGGTTTCATCGCCCTGGAGGGTACCGCCGAGAGCGGTCCCCAAAGAATGTTTCTCGACATAAGAACAGTCCGTATGGCACTGAAGGGCTCGCCATCGTCACATTACGCGACATCTGTTCCATCCACTCTTGATTCGGATGACGTGTGATTCCGGCCAAGCATATCCTCCGGCTCTCCAAATGAATGAAAAACAGCACGTAGTACGTAATCAAACCTTTTAGCGTAAGCACTTCCACCGTGAAGAAGTCGGTCGCCACCAACACCGCCATGTGAGCACGGATAAAGTCTTTCCAACTCGTCGTCTGCTTCCGCTTGGGAGCCGGTGGAATATCATGGCGGCGGAGAACAGGAAAGCCTCTCAACCTAGATAATCTTGTGCGGCGCGTAATTGCTCCAGCGCTCTCGCGTTGCGCCGTTTGCGCGAAGCCCAAGTCCGCGCACAAACCCGAAGCCCACGTCTTCGAGCGCGACAGTTCCCTTCCCTTGTGGCACGGCTGGTTTTCGACAAGGGGAACAACAGCAAGGGGAACTTTCGCCTACTGGAGAACAGCCCTTACCACTTTGTCGGCTCTTTGGTTCCCACACAACATGAAGATTTGCTCGATATCCCGCGCCGTTCCTT
>Ga0209808_1000071_pt1 | contig 52764 bp, 55 predicted proteins | sample GraSoiAngelo_157_FD_186171 | JGI IMG/M metagenome (GOLD analysis project Ga0209808, IMG submission 186171) | Grasslands soil microbial communities from the Angelo Coastal Reserve, California, USA - 14_1009_16_20cm (SPAdes) (version 2) | ecosystem: Environmental > Terrestrial > Soil > Grasslands ... | reverse complement strand
CTGGATCCCGGCAGCTGCGCTCGCGCTCGTTGGACTCGGCCTCGTGTTCGTTCCTGAGCTCGCCGGCCACGCACTGAGAAATGCAGGGCGGCTGGTCGATCGCTCGGCGCACGCACGCGAGGTGCTGCACGGCGTGCCGCCGTCCCCGGCCCCGGCGCCGTCGTACTCACCGAGCGCGGCGGCTTACGCCTACAGCGTCGCCTCGACGCTCGGAGCGCTCGCGTTCGCCGCGTTCGGCCTCTACCGGAGGCGGCTGCCCATCGTCCTTCGCCGGGCGGCGGCGCGCGTGGCCGACCGTCCGGTCGCCGGGCTGAAGGCGCTTCACAGCGGCGTGGTCGGCGACTACGTGGCCTGGCTGACGGTAGGCATTGCGGTGCTCGGCGGCGCCGTCGCCGTTGTCGTCCGATGATGTAAGAGGAAGGTGCGGGGTAGCGATTTACAAACTACAGCCCGTTAGGCAGCGTCCGAGATCGCGTCGAGCTCGCGGTTGACCGCAAGCCGCTCGAGCGCCGCGGCCTCGATTTGGCGCACGCGCTCCCGCGTCAACCCGAGCTCGCGACCGATCGCCTCGAGCGACTTCGGGTCGCGGTCGCCGTTCAGGCCGTAGCGGAGCTTGACGATCTCCCGCTCCCGCTCGGGCAGCTCGGCGACGGCCCGGCGCAACGCCTTCTCCTGGAGGCTGTAGGTGACCTCTTCCTCCGGTGTCTCCTGATCGGACGCGACGAGCTCACCGAACGAGCCCTCGTTCTCGGCGCCGATCGGTTTGTCGAGGCTTGTCACCGCACGCGCCGCCTGCCGGACCTCGCGCACCTGCTTCAGCGGCAGCTTGGTCCGCTTCGCAACCTCCTGCTCGGTCGGCTGCCGGCCGAGCTTCGTCGCCAGCTCGCGCTCGGCCCGGGCGATCTTCTGCTCCCGCTCGACGATGTGAACCGGGATCCGGATCGTCCGCGACTTGTTCGCGACGCCGCGCTGGACGGCCTGGCGGATCCACCAGGTCGCGTAGGTCGAGAACTTGAAGCCGCGGCGCCAGTCGAACTTCTCGACCGCGCGAATCAGGCCGATGATCCCTTCCTGGATCAGGTCCAGCAGGTGCAGATCGTGCCCCTGATAGCGCTTTGCGATCGAGACAACGAGTCGGAGGTTCGAGTTGATCATCCGCTCCTTCGCCTGAGGATCGCCGCGCTCGATCTGCTTCGCGAGCTCGACCTCCTCCTCGGCCGTCAACAGAGGCCACTTCGCTGCCTCGTTCAAAAAGAGCTGGAGAGCGTCGGTCGTGGCGACCGCGAGGTCGCCGTTCACGAAGGTCGACTCGGCGTCGGTCTCGCTGCGGGCGCAGTCGTCGGTGAGATCGATGTGACGGGCGTCGAGCTCGTCGTAGAGGTGAGTCAGCTGCTCTTCGTCGAGCTCGTGCTCCTGGACGAACTCACCGAATTGCGAGAGGTTGAGGCAGCCTTGCTCCTCCCCCTTCTCCAGCAGCGCCCGGATCTGCTCGTCTGCCATCGCCCCATTTTCCCCCAAACCGGCTCAGATCAATCCGCACATCCGTGCCGTGCTCGGCCAGGCGTGGAAGCCGCGCCCACTGCGGTAGGCGCGCTCCGCCACCCACATCTGCTCGAACGGCGACCAGCGGTCGGCGAGCCCGCGGCGAAGGAGGTAGCGCGGCGCATAGCCGGCCATGAAGCCGCGGTCCATCTGCAGCCCGCCCCAGTACGGATCCCCCGAGTCGCGCCACGAGCCTTCGTAGCGGTGGATGCAGAGCCAGGCGCGCCTGTGCGGCGGATGGATCGCCCTGAGGTATGCCTGACCGGCAGTGCGGACCCAGAAGCGGAGGCTGGCCTTCGTGTTGGGCCCGAGGGGATGCGTTGTGCGTGCGGTTCCGGTCAGCGCTTGCCAACGCCATGTCTTGTCGCGATAGCGGCGGATCAAGACAGGGTTCACGTGGCTCGGCTTCTGCTTGCCTCGGTGCCTCGGGACGTGCGCGAGCAGCTTCGGCGTTGAAAGCAACACGGACCCGCGCGCCACTCCCGCGCTCAGTACGAACGCGCCCATTAACAGCAATAGCCAGCGTTTGTTTGCAGACACGAATGGACCCCCGGGTCGTTGACGTCAAGTGGCGGCGGCGGGCACGGCCTGCGTTGCGGCACAAAGGGCGCGCCCTGGTCTGTTGACCTATCCGAGAACACTTAGACGCAAATAGGCGGCCGCGGTTAGCAGCTCGTGCGAAGCGTCACGAACGCGTTACGAAGGCCTTACGAAGCTGTGGTCAGGCCGCTAGCTCGATGCGCTGGATCACAGCGTCGGCAACAGGCTTGTCGGCTGCATTCGTATCCGTGCCCTCGATCGAGTCGACCGCTTCCATACCTGCGGTGACTCGTCCGAACACGGTGTGCTTGCCGTCCAGCCACGGAGCGGCGTCCGTCGTGACGATGAAGAACTGGCTGCCGTTCGTATTCGGACCCGCGTTCGCCATCGCCAGCGCGCCGCGCTCGATCTTGTGCTCGTTGAACTCGTCCTCGAACGTGTAGCCGGGCCCGCCGCTCCCCGTGCCGGTCGGATCGCCGCCCTGGATCATGAAGTCCCTGATCACGCGGTGGAAGCTGACGCCGTTGTAGAAGCCGTCGGCGGCGAGCTTCCGGAAGTTCTCGACCGTCTTCGGGGCGTCCTCGTCGTAGAGCTCGAGTTCGATCGCGCCGTGGTTCGTATGCATCGTCGCGGTGCTCATCGCGCGGGACCGTAGCGGAACACGGCGCTGATAGCTTCGGCGCCATGCGCCGTCTGCTCGTCCTCGTAAGCGTGGTTGTCGCGGTGGACACGTTGTTCTTCACCGCACTGACGCCTTTGGTCCCGCACTTCGCGGACAAGTACGAGCTGTCGAAGGCCGGCGCCGGCGTCTTCATCTCGACGTACGCGGCCGGAACGCTGCTCGGCGCGATTCCGGCCGGACTCGCCACGATCCGGCTCGGACCCAAGCCGACCGTCCTGATCGGACTCGCGCTGATGACGACCGCGAGCCTCGGCTTCTCGCTTGCCGGAGACATCTGGGCGCTGGGGCTGTCGCGCCTCTTTCAGGGTGTCGGCAGCTCCTGCTCGTGGGCCGGCGGGCTCGCCTGGGTGATCGCCTCGACGCCCCGCGAGCGCCGCGGCGAGCTGCTCGGCACGGCAATGGGGGCCGCCGTCTTCGGCGCGCTGCTCGGCCCCGTGCTCGGCGCGCTGGCGGGTATCGTCGGCATCCGCGCGGCCTTTCTCGGCGTCACGGTCGCAGGTGTTGCCCTCGCGGGCTGGGCCGCTGCGACCCCCGGGGTCGCGCCCGAGCGGCAGGCGCTGCGGGCGGGCTTGCTCGCGATGCGGGAACGTTCGCTCGTCGTCGGGCTTTGGCTGATCGTACTGCCGGCTCTCCTTTTCGGCGTCCTGATCGTGCTCGTTCCGCTCCGGCTCAGCCAGCACGGTTGGGGAACGATCGCGATCGGCGCTCTCTTCCTCGCCACCACGGCGCTCGAGATGGTCTTGAATCCGCTGCTCGGCCGCCTCACCGACCGCCGTGGCCGGATGCGGCCCGTGCGCGCGGCTCTCCTCGCCTCGATCCTGGTCTCGGCCGCCCTTGCCTGGGCGACCGAGCCGGGGCTGATCGCACCGCTCGTCCTCGCCTCCGGCATCGCCTACGGCGCCTTCTATACGCCCGGCCTCGCGCTGGTCTCGCACGGTGCGGAGCTGGCAGGTGTGGCGCAGGGGCTGGCCTTCGGCCTCGTGAACGCCTGCTGGGGCATCGGTGCGCTCGTGGGGCCTGCGGCGGGCGGCGCCCTGGCCGGAGTCGCGGGGGACGCGGTTCCGTACCTGGTGCTCGCCGGTGTCTGTGTCGCGACCTACCTTGCAACGCGCGCGCGCTACGCGGAGCCGGAGCCGGTCGGCGAGTTGCCGTAACCCCAGGAAGTGTCGTACCGTTTCTCCTGGGAGGAAGGGGAGTCAATTGAGATACAGGGCAGTCGCGGCGGCGGCGTTCGCTGCCGTCGCCTCGTCAATCGTCGCGCCGTCGCTGGCGTCGCCGTCGCAGGCGATTGTCGGCCCCTGCAGGCACGGATACACCTATGCTGGCTACGCTGGGCGAGACGGAGCGGCCGGCGTCGCAGCGACGATCTCGGCGATCGCGCCGGCGTCGGTCCCGACCGGGCATGCGGCGGCGTGGGTCGGGGTCGGGGGCATCCATGCAGGCCCCGACGGCGCCAACGAGTGGCTGCAGGCCGGTATTGCCTCCTTTCCGCGCGTCAGGCCGCGTGTCTACGTCGAGGCGGTCTCACACGGCGAGGCGCGCCGCTTCCACGACCTTGGTCCGGCCGTCGTCGGGCGGCGCTACCGCGTTCGTGTCGTCGAAACCGGCCGCGACGTCTGGCGCGCCTTCGTGAACGGGCACGCCGTCGGCGGGCCCGCCTACCTCCCCACGGCGGGCGGCTCCTGGCGGCCGGTCGTGACCGCCGAGAGCTGGGCCGCCGGCCACGGAGCCTGCAACCGCTACGCCTATGAATTCGACGCCGTCTCGACCCTGCAGACGGGACATTGGGGCCGCCTCGCCGCGGCCGAAAGCATCGGGACCCGCGTCACGGGCGATCGCTCGAGCTTCTCCGCCTCGGGCTAGCCGCCGCGCGGATCGAGCTTGCGCGCCTGAGCAGCGGCGCTGGCGTTCTTCTTGCGAATGACGTGATAGTCCTCGTGCTCCTCGACGACGTCCTCGATGTCGGAGTGCTCATGGCCCACACGGATGAGGAAGAGCGTCGGATCCGCCCGCACCCGCTCGTAATCCGGCAACGACACCTCGATCTGCTCAAAGCAGGACGGGTCCCCGCACTCGCAGAGGATCGTCAGCGTCTCCACTTGAAGCGTTTCCGTGACGCGCTCGATCCGCTCGTTGACCTCGCGGAAAAGCGCCTCGTTGCGTCCGATTCGCTCTTCTCGCTTGCTCACCGCCACGCGATCCTATCGCCCGCCGTTGTTTAGGTTCCAGAAGGTCGGGGACGCGCTGGTCCAGTGACGGAATCGAGGGGTCGGCAGCTTCTGCAAGACGCGCGAACACTGGTCGCGGAGTCGTGGTGCCACGGGGCAGATGCGCGCGACGTGAACGGCTTCGAGGTCGACCCGTGGGACGACGCAGCCGCAAGTTGGTCCCTGCTCGGCGCGATGGTCGCCGTCCTGGAGCGAGAAGCCTTGTTCGAGAGTGAGCTTCCTCTTGCCGAGCTCGGAGCCGCGCTGTACGCGCTCGCCGACCTGATCGACACCGATTCCCTGGTCGACTGGAACGACGATCCGCGCCAGACCCAGGACAACGTGGTCGCCGTTCTCGACCAGGCTGCAGCAGCGTACCGGGACAACTGCGCGGTGCTCGAAGTTTCGCCGAACTAGACGGACGCTGCGGGGCTCGGAAGCGAGACGACCGCTTCCTGGCGGTGAATGACACGGCGCGCGTACAACCGCTCGTCCGCCGCCCGGTAGAGCGATAGCGCATTCGCGCCGTCCTGCGGGTAGGCGGCCCACCCGAACGTGACGGCGAGGCCTTCGGCCGCGAGCAGGCGCTGTAGCTGGACGGCGATCTTGCCGGCCTCGCTGGCGCTTCCCGCGTACGTCAGCACCGCGAACGATTCCTCACCGATGCGCGCGACCTCGTCGCCGGGCGGCAGCGAGTGCAGCAGCCGGGAAGCAATCTCTCGGAGCATGTCGTCGGCGTTCACCGCGCGGCGGCCGATGGTGGAGGCGACGTCGTCAACGCCGCCGACGGCCAGCGCGAACGGCTGGTCGCGGGCGAGCCGCTCGCCGATCGCGCGCTCGAAGGCCCGCGTGTTCGGCAGCCCGGTCAGCGCGTCGCGCTCGGCGAGGAGCTGCAGCTCGTCCATGAGGACGCGATTCCGCTTCGCGAAGTAGCCCGTGACGATGCCGACGGTCATGTAGGTGACGAACCGGATTCCCGTGCTCGTCGACAGAACCTCGCTCGGCGGAATGTCCGGATTGAGAATCACGCCCAAGGCGAACAGCACGGTCGCGGCACCGGCGGCGGCCGCGCCCACCGCGGGCCCCGTCGCCAGTGCGGCGAGGATGATCGCGACGTAGTAGAAGTGGCCGAGTCCGAGGCCGGGCTTCTCGTAGAACGTGAACGTCACGAAGATCGCGGCGCCGCTCCCGGCGGCCGCAGTTAACAGGGCATAGCGATGCCGATCCCGCATTGTCTGACAAGGATCGCCCGAACGGACCGGGCGATCGTCACCCGTTCGAGTATTTAAGTCCTAGGTCCGGGGTCTCGCGCCGAAGAGATGTTTCTGCGCGTAGGCGACGGCAGCGAGGGCAGCGACGGTCACACCGATCAGCGGCTTCGCCGCCAAGAGAAGCGCGACCGCCGAGGCATCGACCGCAAGCAGCGCCATGCCTGTGCGCCTGATGATTCGCCTGGCCCGAGCTTCCGATCCGACCGCCCACCAGACGAGTCCGACGATCAGCTTATGGCCGTCGAGCGGGTGCACCGGCAGCAGGCTCAGGGCCCCGATCCCGACGTTGAGCAGCGCCAGCCCGAGTGCACCGACCTTGAGCCACAGCGGCGCCGGCAACAGCACCGGAATCATCATGGAGAGCGCGAACGCGAACGATGCCTCAGGCCCGCCGAGGGCCATCCGCGCCTGCTCGCGGCCGTTCCGATAGGAGCCGTCGAAATGCGCCGCGGCGCCGAGCACCATGACGTTGACCTTCTCAGGCGTGACCCCGGAGAGCCTCCGCGCGATGCTGACGTGGCCGAGCTCGTGGACGATCAGAGAGACGACGCCGCCGATGCCGCCGAGCAGCGCGACGGCCGCGAGAGCGGCCGGTGTCGAGACGCCGCTGAAGGCGACGAACATGAGCGCGAAGACCCCGACAGGGACGAACGCCCCTCGCGAGAAGACGATCGGAACAGGCCACTGGACGACCACGAAGCTTCTGTTTCGCGGTACCTGGGCGGGCGCGATTCCAAACACGACAACTGCATCGACACCCGAGTAGGTTTTCTTGAAGAAACCAGGTCATGTCTCGCCCGAAGTCGGCCATCTCAAAGGCCTTTCGGCCCTCCAAGGACAACTGGTGCACCGCTCAGCCTTGAGCGCGCGCCGCGTGACTGAAGAGTCGCTCCGGACGGAGCTCTGCAAGCGCGACCGCCCAAGTCGGCGGGTCGGTGTGCCGGCGCAGCCATTCGGTCTCGAACAGGTGCCAGTCGTCAATCGGATGGAGCACGACAGGCCCCTCTACCGTAAGGGCCACATGTGGCTGGCCGACCTCGCCGACGTCGGCGTCTCCTTCCATGATGACAAGCGCGGCCCAGGGTTGCGCTTTCAGGTTGCGGAGCCTCAAACCGGCGACTGTCGCAAACCAAAAGGCTCCGTCGTGAATGACGAAAGCCACAGGCGCTGCATGCGCACGACCGTCTGCCCGCGCGGTGGCGAGGACGCAGTAAGGATGACGATCGAGCAGCGCAGCCAGCTCGTCATGCTGGAGCGCATCGGCTTCGGGCCATCCCTCGCGAAAACGCGGGGTTGCGCCTGCGTAGCTTGACCGCTGGATGCTCAACAGCCGATCGATGCTCACGCGCGAATCATCCACCACCAGCCGACCGTAGAACCGGGGCGTCGGACACGGTTGGCATCCCCGCGCCGCATATCGACCTGTGCGGGCGAGGCTCACGAGCGTCTTTGCTGACGGCGCAAGTCGCGAGATCGCGTCGCAACGCGCCGCGAGTTGTAAAGGCCCCCTTTTGCAAATCCGGTTTTGGTGTTAGTTTCGAGTGGCTTCGTTGCGGCCGATGGGGGTCAACCTATGCGGGAGTCGTCAAAGGGGAGGGTTTCAGCCGGCGTCCGGCTCGTCTTCGTCTGCGTGCTCGCCGCCGTCGGCTTCGCCACGACCCACGTGCTCGTTGGCGGCTCGCACGCGGCAGTCGGTGCGACGACGACGATTCCCACCCCGGACCCGCCGCCACCGACGACACGCCCTAAGCCGACGCCCCCTCCGCCGCCGCCGCCTCCGCCTCCTCCACCGGCACCCGCTTCGGTCGCGCCTCCGCGCGCGACGCACCCGCCGCCTCCGCCACCGGTGCCGACTCCGCCGGCTTCGCCACCCGCGCCGGCTCAGTCGTCGGCTCCGCCTCCACCTCCTGCCGCACCTGCGCACGCGCCGCCGCCGGCTCGGAAAGTGCTTAAGCCGAACCCGACGGCCTCGCGACACCGCACCGTGGCCGCCCCCGCGTACGTGCCTCGCCTCCCCGACATTAAAAGAACGGCTGGCCCGGCTCCCGTGCCGGTGGCGGCGACGAAACACTCGGCGGCGATCTCAGGCCGCCTCGTCTTCGCCTTTGCGATCGCGCTCGCGCTGCTTGGCGCCGCCGTAGCGCTGCTACCTGCGCGCGTGCTCAGAGGACCTGTCCTGAGCTTTGTGGAACCCCGCCGTGACGCCATCTTCATCGGTTGGCTCGCGCTCGCGGCGACCATCGAGATCGGCTACGCCATCGGCGCGTGGTGATGCGTTCCCGCAACTACGCCGGCGCGCTGGTCGCCGTCGCGCTCGTGACGCCGCTCGTCGCCAGGGGAGCACCCGATGCTTCCGGCAGCGACCAGTACAGCGCCGCAATCACGCCGACCGCAGTGCAGCCGTCTCAGAGCGCGCTGTACGAGATCGACCTGAAGAGCCATCCACGCGCGCCCGACTCGGCGAACGAGGCGGAAATCGACATCCCGGACGGGTTCAGCATCGACACCTCTCCCATTGCGATCACGAGCTGCTCGGCGACCGTCTGGGACGCGACCGTCGACACGGCGGCTTCGCGGATCGTCGCGACCTCGGCTCCGGGCGCGGAGCTCTGCCCGGGCGGGACGCTGAGTGTGAGCTTTTCGGCGACCGGACCGGCAGGAGAGGACGTCTACTTGTGGACGACGCGGCTGACCGGCGCGTCGGGGCCGTTCACGCTCGCGGGCTCACAGCCGACGACGACGGTCGATGGAACGGCGCCCGAGACGTCGCTCGACGCACATCCGCCGAACCCGAGCGGCCGCGATGCCTCCTTCTCCTTCAGCGGCAACGACGCCGGCGGGACCGGTGTAGCCGGTTTCGAATGCGACCTCGACGGCGGCGGCTTCACGGCCTGCACGAGCCCGCAGGCCTACTCGGGCCTGGCCGACGGGAGCCATACCTTCCAGGTTCGCGCCCACGACGCGGTCGGCAACATCGATCCGACGCCGGCCTCCTTCGCCTGGACGGTCGACGGGACGCCACCCGACACGTCGATCGAGGCGCATCCGCCCGACCCGAACGGCGTCGGCGACGCCTCCTTCTCCTTCAGCGGCAACGACGCCGGCGGGACCGGTGTAGCCGGTTTCGAATGCGACCTCGACGGCGGCGGCTTCACGGCCTGCACGAGCCCGCAGGCCTACTCGGGCCTGGCCGACGGGAGCCATACCTTCCAGGTTCGCGCCCACGACGCGGTCGGCAACATCGATCCGACGCCGGCCTCCTTCGCCTGGACGGTCGACGGGACGCCACCCGACACGTCGATCGAGGCGCATCCGCCCGACCCGAACGGCGTCGGCGACGCCTCCTTCTCCTTCAGCGGCAACGACGCCGGCGGGACCGGTGTAGCCGGTTTCGAATGCGACCTCGACGGCGGCGGCTTCACGGCCTGCACGAGCCCGCAGGCCTACTCGGGCCTGGCCGACGGGAGCCACACCTTCCAGGTTCGCGCCCACGACGCGGTCGGCAACATCGATCCGACGCCGAGCTCCTTCACCTGGCTGATCGACACTCTTCGCCCGGTCGTCACGTTGTCCGATCAGCCTCCGACGCTGACGAACCGGACCAGCGCCACGTTCAGCTTCTCGTCGAGCCAGTCCGGCAGCACCTTCGCGTGCAGCCTCGACAGCGGAGCATTCACCTCGTGCACGAGTCCCCTCGTGTACAGCAACCTCAGCGACCGTGCGCACACGTTCGCGGTCCAGGCAACGGCGCTCGGCAACACGGGCCCCGCGACGACGTACTCGTGGACCGTCGACACGACCGCCCCTGAGACGGCGATCGTCTCCGGTCCGGGGACCAACAGCAACTCGCCGGCGGCGAGCTTCACCTTCACGAGCAGCGAGGCCGCCTCGACGTTCCTCTGCAGCCTCGACTCGGCCGGACTCACGCCGTGCACGCCGCCAAAGACCTATGCCGGCCTTGGCGACGGCCTCCACACTTTCCGCGTGCAGGCCGTCGACGCGGCCGGAAACGCGGACGCTACTCCGGCGTCGTACGCGTGGACGATCAGCGAGGTCGGCCGGGCGACCGCCGACCACACGCCGCCGGGCGACGTGGGACACCTGAAGCGATCGGTCGCGTACGGGCTTCTCAAGCTGACCTGGACAAGCCCGCCCGACGGCGACTTCGACCACGTGACTGTGCTCGTCTCGACCAGCGCGAAGCGAGCCGCCGGCGTAGTCGCGTACCAGGGGCCGGCTTCGACGTACACCGAACGACGCTTCAAGAACGGCCTCTACTACCGCTACGTCGTTGTCAGCTACGACCACTCAGGCAATGCCTCACACGGCATCGCGACCGTCGTGCCGGCGAGTGTCCTGCTTCGCTCCCCGCGTGATGGGGCGACGGTCCGGAAGGCCCCGAGCCTCGTCTGGACCACCGTCCCGAAGGCGACCTTCTACAACGTCCAGCTCTACAACCGCGGTCGCAAAGTGCTCAGCGCCTGGCCGACCGCCGCGAAGCTCGCGCTCGCGCCGAAGTGGTCGTACGCGGGGCGGCGCTTTAAGCTGGAGAGGGGGGCCTATGAGTGGTACGTCTGGCCGGCTTTCGGCACCCGCTCCAAGTTTCGCTACGGCCAGCTGCTCGGGCCAGGGGACGTTCAGGTTCCGCTGAGTCTCGCGGACGCGATCGCGTCCCTCACTTCGTGGTTGCATCGGCGGATCCGAGAAGCAGAAGAGGGTTTGGCGGAAAAGTCACCGGGCAAGCACCGGCCAGGGCCTAACAGCAGGCGGGACGCGTGCCTCTCCCTGAGATCGCGTCCCGCCTACTTGTGCTTAGAAGCGCTAGAGTCGTAAGTGCCAGATGCGCTTCGGAGCCTCTGGCCTTGCGGCCGTTCACCCGGAGGCGAGGGGGACATTTCAGCGTGAATGACGCCCAGCAGGTTCTTCGGGCGACCAACCTAGAGCTTCGTCGCGTCCTCTCTGACCTTGGCGCAGACGGGGACCAGTTCGTTTGTGAATGCGGCGCGAAAGAGTGCGAGGCGGTCATCCGTTTGACCGGCGAGGAATTCGACGCCTTCGTGGCGACGGCAAACGGCAAGCCTTTGGTTTGCCGCGACCATCGCTGACGGCAGTTCACAGCCGCGCCTGAGCGCGCTGCAGCCAAGCGACACGCACAAGCGCCGCCAGATCTGACGACGCTCGGTCGGAAGTCTCGACCGGCCTCGAAAGGCTTGAGTGGAGGCGGCGGGAATCGAACCCGCGTCCGCGGACGCACCGCCAGAGCGTCTACAAGCTTAGGCTGCCGTTGATTTTCGCCCGCCGGCCGGTTGGCAGCCGACCAACCGCCGGGCTAGCCATCCTTTGGTGTCGCGCTTCGGGCGATTGGCTCTCCCTAGGCGCCGAGCCCGTTTTTGACGCCGCTACCCGAACCACGGGCCGAGTTCGGAGCGACGCGCTCAGCTACTGATTAGGCAGCTAGAGCGAGTGCGTGATCGTTATCCGCACTTACGTTGTTTCCCGGTTGTTTTACGAGGCCGACCGGGGACCTCGGCTTGCGACTCTGCCGGAGAATCGACCACGTCGAAACCAGGTCGCCCCCGTATGTCCTCCAAATTGTAGCCTCGATCCGTGGCCGCGATTCGATCCGAACGCCTGGAGCTGGTCTCGATCTCGCCTGATTTCATCGCTGCGCTGCTCGACGGGCGGAGGGACGAGGCCGAGGCCACGGCGGCGCTGACGCTTCCCGACGACTGGCCCGACGCTCACGACCGCCGCTTCCTCAATCTCCGCCTCCGGCAAATGGTCGAGCGGCCGGAGATCCAGAAATGGTTCGTCTACGCGGTGGTGCTTCCGGAGGACGAGCGGCCGATGATCGGCCACGCGGGCTTCCACGGGCCGCCCGGCATCAATGCTGTCAACGCGCCCGACGCCGTCGAGGTCGGCTACACGGTTTTCGAGCCCCACCGTCGCCGCGGCTACGCAACCGAGGTCGTGCGCGCCCTGATCGGCTGGGCGTCGGGCGAGCACGGCCTCCGGCGCTTCATCGCCTCGATCAGCCCGGAGAACGAAGCCTCGCTCGCGCTCGTCCGGCGGTTGGGGTTTCAGGAGATCGGCCGGCATTGGGACGAGGAGGACGGCGAGGAGCTCGAATTTCAGCTACGGCTCAATGCAATGGGCGGCGCGAGTCCTCCGGATGTCCAGAACGAGCGTTAGTTAGCCCGGCCGCACCGCCACGGCCTCCAGGTCGGCATCGCAAGCGATGCCTCAGCGACGGCGCTTGGAGCGTCTAATAGCGCCTCTCGCTCACAGGCCGAGTTGAACGGCCGCACCGGCAAAGCCGCCACGGCCTCCAGGTCGGCATCGCAAGCGATGCCTCAGCGACGGCGCCTGAGCGCGCGCTCCATGTCGCGCTGGGCGTCGCGCTTGGCGATGTCGCGACGCTTGTCGCGCTGCTCCTTGCCGCGGGCGACGGCCAGCTCGAGCTTCGCGCGGCCGTTCTTGAAGTACAGGCGCGTCGGTACGAGCGTCAGGCCTTTCTGCTGTACCTGGCCGATCAGCGACTCGATCTCGCGCCTGTGCAGGAGCAGCTTCCGGTCGCGGTCGGGCTCGTGGTTGGCAACGTTCCCCTGCTTGTACTCGTCGATGTGGGCGCCGATCAGCCACACCTCGCCGTCACGCAAGTCGGCGTAGGCCTGCGCGAGCGTGACCCGCCCGTCGCGGAGCGACTTGACCTCCGTGCCGGTTAGCTGCAGGCCCGCCTCGTAGCGGTCGAGCAGGTGGTACTCGTGCCGCGCACGACGGTTCTCGGCGATCGGCTTCACTCCGTCCTCCGCCATCGACGGAGTCTAGGCAGGCGCGAGCTCGACCTTGCCGGCGGGCTTGTCGATCGACTCGACGCGGACCTCGATTGGATCGCCGAGCCGAAAGGTGCCGCCGCCACGGCGGCCGACCAAGGCCGTGCCGAGGTCGTTGAGCTCGAAGTAGTCGCCGGCGAGGCGGCGCGCCGGCAGGAAGCCTTCGAAGACTTCGCCGAAGCGGGCGAAGAGGCCCGACCCGATCGCGCCGATGATCTCCCCGTCGAAGGGCTCGTCCCAGCCCCGCTCGTACAACTCGGCGTCGAGCAGCCAGGCCAGGCAGATGTCGTCGGCGCGGTATTCAATGTCCGCCGCGGCGCGCTCCCGCGCTGACGTGTGCTCGGCAAGCTCGCCGAGATCCGGCGGTACCGGGTCCCCGGACATGTCCAGTTCGCGCAGCAGAGCGCGGTGGACGATGAGGTCGGGATAGCGGCGGATCGGCGAGGTGAAATGGCAGTAGGCGGAGCTTGCGAGGCCCGAGTGGCCGAGGTTGCGCGGGTCGTAGCGCGCCTGCTTGAGCGAGCGCAGCACGAGCGCGGGGAAAGCCTCCCTGCCCCGGCCCGACTTTGCCGAATACTCGGTCACGAGCTCGCTCGCCGCAGCGGCGAGCGCAGCGGCGCCGGCAGGCGAGAGGTTCTCCGGCGCGGGCGGCGTCGGGACCTTCAGGTCGGCGAGCTTCGCCAGCAGCAGCTCGACCGCCTGTGGCTCCGGCCGCTCGTGCACGCGGAACAGCGCCTCGCGTCGCCGGCCCGCGAGCAGCGAGGCGACGCACTCGTTGGCGAGGATCATCAGCTCCTCGACGAGCATGTGGGAATGCGCCTCCTCGGCGCGCCAGGCGCGGGAGACGCCGCCCTCTTCTTCGAACTCGAACTCGATCTCGGGCGACTCGACGCGCAGGGCGCCTCGCCCGAAGCGGCGCCCGCGCAGCTCGGTCGAGACGGCTTCAGCGCGCCGCAGCGCCTGCGTCAACTCGGCGTCCGCCTGCTCGCGGCCGGCGAGGATCGCCTCCGCGCGGCCGTACGTGAGCCGCTCGCGGCTGCGGATGACGGAGCGGTAGAAGGTAGGCTCGCCTGCTGGAAGCGGGATCTCGACCGTGACGCAAAGGCGATCCTCGTGCGGTCGCAGGGAGCAGAGATCCTCCGACAGGTCGGGCGGCAGCATCGGCGCGACGCGGCCCGGCACGTAGGTCGAGAACGCACGCTCGGCTGCACCCCGATCGAGCGGCGTGCCGGCCGGGACGAAGTACGAGACGTCGGCAATGTGGACGTACGCCCGATCGTCCTTCAGCGTCAGCGCGTCGTCGAAGTCCTTCGCCGTCTCCGGGTCGATCGTGAAAGAAAGCTCGTCGCGGAGGTCGACGCGTCCCTCGAGTGACGGCGCGGGCGCGTCATGAGGCTCGAAGCCTTGCCGGACGCCGGTCTCCACGAGCAACGCCTCCAGCACATTGTCGACCCGCTTGGCCGAGCCGAGGAGACGCTGCATGCGCGCCCTTCCACGCCGGCCCGAGACCAGGGCGAGATCGCCCGGCCGGGCCTCGCCCCCGCCCTTGCGGTCGACCACGATCGGCACGCCCGGCCTGAAGTACGGCTCGCCAACCAGCAGCTTGCCGCGCCGGGCGAGCTCGACAACAAGCGGTTCTACTGACGCGCGAGTCTCGCTTCGGTGAACGGAGCTCTCCTTTGACCGGGTTTAGACGGCCGCACGGGCAAAGGCCCGCACGGCCTCCAGCCGGCATCGCAAGCGACGCCTCTAGACCTGAAGAAATCGTCTGATCGTCAGGCCGGAACCCGCCGCGCCCACCAACAAGCCGACGCCGAGAATGATCAACGCCGTCAGCTCAAAGGGCCAAGCGTGGATGTCGGACCCCTTGATCAGGTTGATGTGCTGTAGGACGATCAACTTGCCGAGCAGAAGCAGGATGATCGCACCGAGCGCGCCCGCAATGCCCGTCATCAGTCCTTCGACCATGAATGGCCCACGGACGAACCAGTTCGTCGCCCCCACGAGCTTCATGACCTCGATCTCACGACGGCGCGCGAAGATAGCGAGACGAATCGTGTTGGCGATCAGGACTGTCGAGGAAACGAGCAAGATGACGACGGCGAAGATGAAGAAGATGTCTATCCACTTCGCGACCGCGAGCAGTCTGTGGGCGGTCTTCTTGCCGTAGTTGACGTCGCTCACTCCCGCCGGCTTCGGTGTGAGCGACTTTGCGATCGCTTCCGTGTCCTCGCCGCGCTTCGGCTGGACCGTGAATGCGTAACCGAGCGGGTTGGAGGGCAGCGTCACGGTCTTGTAGACCGGGTAGTGCTTCTCGACGTCCTTGAGCGCGTCCTGTGGGTTCACGACCCCTACCGACGTGACCCTCGGGTCGTTGAGCAGGCGCGCCCGGAGCGCGTTCATCTCCTTATTCGTGGCGTCCTTGTTGAAGAACACCTTGACGACGAGCTCGCGTTTGTAGTGCTTGCTCACCGAGAAGCCCCACGTCGCGAGCCCGATCAGGAAGCCGAGCAGAAACATCCCGATCAGAACGGTCATCGTCGCGGCGACGGTCGTCGACACGTTCGCCCCGAGTGAGCGGACCGCCTCCGCGAGCAAGAGCTTGAAGCGTCCCATTTACGAGGCGTAACCTCCACGCCGCTCGTCGCGCGCCAGCCGGCCGTCGTCGAGTGCGATCACACGGCGACGCATCTTGTCGACCATCTCGCGGTCGTGCGTCGCCATCAGCACCGTCGTCCCGGCGCGGTTGATGCGGTAGAGCAGCTGCATGATCCCGACCGACGTATCGGGATCGAGGTTCCCGGTCGGCTCGTCGCAGATCAGAAGCGGCGGGTGGTTGACGACGGCGCGCGCGATCGAGACGCGCTGCTGCTCGCCGCCCGAGAGCTCGTCCGGGTACGAGCTCATCTTGTGAGCGAGGCCGACGAGGTTCAGCACCTCCGGCACCTTGCGGCGGATCGAGTTGCCGCCCTCGCCCTGGACCTTCAGAGCGTAGGCGACGTTCTCGGCCGCGGTGCGGTTCGGGAGCAGCTTGAAGTCCTGGAAGACGCAGCCGATGTTACGGCGGAGCAGCGGCACCTTCGAGCGCTTGAGCCTGGTCAGATCGCGACCGCCGACGACGATCTTGCCCGCCGTCGGCTCGATCTCCTTAAGCACCAGCCGGATCACCGTCGACTTGCCCGAGCCGGAGGCGCCGACGACGAAGACGAAGTCGCCCTTCTCGATCACGAAGGAGACGTCGGTCAGCGCCGCGACGTTCGGCTCGTAAACCTTGCGCACGGCGTCGAAGACAATCATTGCGCCGGCGCTTGCCACGCTCGGCTGCGCGCCGTCCTCTTCAGGCCGTCCGACGACGGCGACGGGAGTGTCTGTCTGCAGCTCTGTGTCCATTACCGGGGTCCGAAGGGCGACCACTACCAGTCGCTCCGGTACGGCTTCGCGCAGAAGAGTCTAGCCAAGCCTCCGGATCTACATCACTTTGCCCGCCGCTTTGGCGAGCAGGTATTCGTGGATGAACTCGTCCAGAGCCCCGTCGAGAACCGCCTGCGTATTGCCGGTTTCGTGCTCCGTCCGATGATCCTTGACGAGCTGGTACGGGTGCAGGACGTAGCTGCGGATCTGGCTGCCGAAGTCGGCCTGCTGCGCCCCGCCGCGCTCGCGGGCGAGTTCCTGCTCTCGCCTCTCCTGCTCGAGCTCGGCCAACCGTGACTTGAGGATCCGCAGCGCCGTCTGCTTGTTGGCGGCCTGCGAGCGCTCGTTCTGACACTGGACGACGATGCCGGTCGGGAGGTGGGTGATCCGGACCGCCGAGTCGGTCTTGTTGACGTGCTGGCCGCCGGCCCCGCTCGCGCGATAGGTGTCGATCCGCAGCTCGCTCTCGTCGAGCTCGACGTCCTCGTCCTCAGGGAGCAGCGGGCTGACGATCACCTGCGCGAACGAGGTGTGACGGCGGTGTGCCTGGTCGAACGGCGAGAGGCGGACGAGCCGGTGGACGCCGCGCTCTGCCTTGAGGATGCCGTAGGCGTTCTCGCCCTTGACGGTGAAGGTGGCGGACTTCAGCCCTGCCTCCTCGCCCGGGCTCGCCTCGATCAGCTCGGCCTGGAAGCCGCGATCGGACGCCCAACGCAGGTACATGCGGAGCAGGATCTCGGCCCAATCCTGCGCGTCGGTGCCGCCCGTCCCGGCATGGATGATGACGACCGCGTCGCCACCGTCGTACTCGCCCGTGAAGAGCGCGTCTTCCTGAAGCCGTTCGAGCTCGTTGCGGAGCGGGGCGATCGAGGCGGCGATTTCGTCGGCCATCTCCCCGTCCATGGCGAAGAGCTCGCGCGCATCCTCGTAATCGCGCGACAGGCGCTCGTAGCGGTCGAGCCGCTTGGTCAGGCGGGCGTGGTCGGCCGAAACCCGCGCCGCGCGTTGCTGTTCGTCCCAGAATCCCGGTGCGCCGAGCTCGTCCTCGAGCCCGGCGATGCGTCGCCTCAGCTCCTCCGGGTCAAAGGTAATCACGGACCCAGGCGAGCTGGGTCCCGATCTCCTCGAGCTGCTGCTCCAGCGGTTGTTGCGTCGGCTCGCTCACCCGGTCGATGGTAGCGAGAGGCGAAAATGTTCCAGTCTTGGCACGAAGATGTCTTGACAAAACCAGGTGTCGGACACCTGGTTTTTCGGGCCACGTGATCGGCGATAGCTGAATCCGGCGGCAGCCGTTCCGGGCTCCGCCCGGGACGGCTCACAACCGTCTCCTAGCACCACCGATAGCCGGAAGTCGTCCGGCTAAGAACCGTGGCACTTCTTGAACTTCTTGCCCGAGCCGCACCAGCAGGGGTCGTTGCGGCCGATCTTGTCCCGTTGGGGGACGGTTCGGGTCGCGGTCGCGACGGAGCCGCCACCCGCGAAGAGGCCGCCCGCGGTGACCGAAGCGCCGTTCCCACCCCCGTCGGCCAGCGCAGCCGCGCCGATCGCCTGCGAGCCCGCGATCTGGTCGTGCTCGTACGCCAGCCCTGCCGCCTCGGCCGCCTGGGCCTCCTGCAGGTGCTGTAGCTCCTCTGCGTCCTGCGGCTCGATCTGCGCGTGGAACAGGTGGCCGACGACCTCCTCGCGGATCGCGGCATTTAGCTCCTCGAACATGATGTGACCCTCGGCCGTGTACTCGACTAGCGGGTCCTTCTGGGCCATCGCCCGCAGGTGCACGCCCTCGCGCAGGTAGTCCATATTCTCCAGGTGCTCGCGCCAACGGGTGTCGACGACCTGAAGGATGATGAAGCGCTCGAGCTCGCGCATCAGCTCCGAGCCGAGCTCTTCCTCCTTGGCCGCGTAGCGCTCCTGGGCCTCCTCGGTGAAGTCCTCGACGAGCGTCTCCCGCGTCAACGACCCCATGTCCTCGCGGAGCTCGTCGACGCTGATCGGCTCGTCAGGCGGCTGCACGTAGAGCGCGTCCATCGCCTTGACGAGGCCCTCGAGGTCCCATTCCTCGGCGTACTCGTTCTCTGTGAAGTGGGCGACGACCCGGGCGATCACCTCGTCGACCCAGGCCCGCACCTCGTCGGAGAGATCCTGACCGTCGAGCACGCGACGGCGCTGGTCGTAGATCACCGTCCGCTGCTTGTTGAGGACGTCGTCGTACTTGAGGACGTTCTTCCGCGCGACGAAGTTCTGCTCCTCGACCTTTTTCTGCGCGTTCTCGATCTGGCGCGAGAGGATGCCCGCCTCCATCGGCTGGTCGTCCGGCACCTTGAACCGCTCCATGATGTTGTGGATCCGGTCGCCGGCGAAGAGGCGAACGAGCTCGTCCTGACCCGAGAGGTAGAAGCGGGTTTCGCCCGGGTCGCCCTGGCGCCCTGAACGGCCGCGCAGCTGGTTGTCGATCCGGCGCGCCTCGTGGCGTTCGGTGCCGAGGACGTAGAGGCCGCCGAGGTCGGTGATCCCTTCGCCGAGCTTGATGTCGACGCCGCGGCCGGCCATGTTCGTCGCGATCGTGACCGCGTGCGGCTGACCGGCGTCCTTGATGATCTCGCTCTCCCGCTCGTGCTCCTTCGCATTCAGGACGTTGTGCGGGATCCCGCGTCGCTGGAGCAGCTGCGAGAGGTACTCCGACTTCTCGACCGCGATCGTGCCGACGAGTACCGGCTGGCCCTTCTCGTAGCGCTCGACGATGTCGTCGATGACGGCGTTGAACTTCGCCTCCTCGGTCTTGAAGATGAAGTCGTTGTTGTCGGCGCGCGCGACCGCCACGTTGGTCGGGATCTCGACCACGTGGAGCCCGTAGATCTCGACGAACTCCTTCTCCTCGGTCTTGGCTGTACCGGTCATGCCGCCGAGCTTCTCGTAGAGGCGGAAGTAGTTCTGCAGCGTGATCGTCGCCAGCGTCACGTGCTCCTCCTGGATCGCCACGCCCTCCTTCGCCTCGACCGCTTGGTGCAGGCCCTCGCTCCAGCGGCGTCCCTCCATGATCCGGCCGGTGAACTCGTCGACGATCTTGACCTCGCCGTCCTGGATCACGTAGTCGTCGTCGCGGTGGTAGAGCGACTGCGCCTTCAGTGCCTGGATCATGTGGTTGACGAGCTGCGAATGGCGCGGGTCGTAGAGGTTCTCGAGCCCGAGCGCGCGCTCGAACTTCGCCACGCCGGACTGCGTCGGCGCGATCGTCTTGTGCTTCTCGTCGTACTCGTAGTCCGCGTCGGGGTGCTCCCCCTTGCGGTGCGGATCGTGCGGCACAGCGTTGAGCGACTTCGCGACCCTGGCGAAGTCGTAGTAGATCTTGGCAGCGGTCTCCGGCTCGCCGGAGATGATCAGCGGCGTCCGCGCCTCGTCGATCAGGATCGAGTCGACCTCGTCCACGATCGCGTAGGTGTGGCCGCGCTGGACGACGCCGTCGAGTGAGACCGACATGTTGTCGCGGAGGTAGTCGAAGCCGAACTCCGAGTTCGTCCCGTAGGTGATGTCGGCGTCGTACGCCTCCTTGCGCTCGGCGAACGGCATCATGTTCTCGATGTAGGCGGCCCGCATGCCAAGCTTCTCGTAAACGGGTCCCATCCAGCCGGCGTCGCGCTTGGCGAGGTAGTCGTTGACGGTGACGAGGTGGACGCCGTTGCCGGTAAGCGCGTTCAAATAGAGCGGCTGGGTAGCGACGAGCGTCTTTCCTTCGCCCGTCTTCATCTCGGCGATGTCGCCTTCGTGGAGGACGATGCCGCCCATCACCTGGACGTCGAAGGGGCGCTGACCGAGCGCGCGCTTGGCGGCCTCACGAACCGCCGCATAGGCCTCGAAGAGCAGCTCCTCGAGCGTCTCGCCGTTCTCGTACCGCTGCTTGAACTCGAGGGTCTTCGCGGCAAGCTCTTCGTCCGAAAGTGGCTCGAAGTCGGGCTCGAGCGTGGCGACGTACTCCGCCTGCGCCTGCAGGCGCTTGAGCCGCCTGCCTTCGCCGAGTCGGAGGACTTTTTCGAGGCTGCCGAGTTCCTGGGCCATGACCGACCTAGGGTAGCGGCTAGGACTAACGGCCAGACTTCGCCGAAGGGCTCGCTGTGGTCGCGCCGCTGCGAGCAAAGGCACCGGCGAGCTCGAACAGCAGCCGGCGCTCGGTCGGCCGCAGCGGCCTCCCGAAGACCTGCTGGACGAGACCGGCGGGCGCCGGAACCGACAGCTTCGGTTGCCGCAGCGCATGCGGCCAGTCCTTGCTCGGCTCGAGCATGTAGACGGGCGCGCCGATCGGCACTCCCTGCGCGGCCGCGAGGTCGCGGCAGGTGAGGCCGCTGCTCGCACTGCTCGAGCAGGCGACGATCACCGGCTGATCCTTCGGCGGGAGGAGCACGACGGCGCGGCGGCCTGGGCCGGGCTCGACCTCCACGGGCCCCGTCCCGATCGACTGGACACTCGCCACGACATTCAGCTTCGCGAAGAAGTCGTTCGAGACGGCCTCGGCGTCGAGACGGATTCGCCTGGCGAGGAGCGGTGGCACTGCGCCTCGTTCCTCGGCGGCGTCGAGTTGCGTGAGCACGTACGTCCTGGTCAAGCGCGGCTGCGCCTGAAGCCGTTCGGCGAGCCTGTAGGTGTGGGGCGAAGCGAGACGCGTGCCATCAAGGACCGCCACAGGGCGGCACGTGAAGACGGCGGATCGGGCACCAGGGCAGCGAACTTCGGCCGGCGCCGGACCGCGATAGCGCCGGTGCGGATCGATCGAGAAGCGGATGTTGGAGTTGCTCTTCGTCTTCAGCCATGGAACGAGGTCGAGCTTGGTCGCCGCCACCGCCGCGCCGCCGGCAACGACAATCCCTGCGAACGCCAGCACGCCGCCTCGCACGAGCCAGGAGCGCCGCCTCGGCCCCCGTGCCTGCTTCGCGCGCCGGAGCAGGAGCTCCGGATCGGCGTCGACCTCGGGGGCGATGCGGCCAAGCGCGTCGGCAACGACCGGGTCGTATAGAGCGTTCACGAGCTTTCCTCCTCTGCGAGCAGCCGGCGAACGGCTTCGTGAGCGTGGTTGAGAGTTGCGGACACGGTTCCACGCCGGATCCCGAGCGTGCTCGCGATCCCCGCGTAGTCGAGGTCGGCGTAGTAGCGCAGGAACAGGACGAGCCGCTGGCGCTCTGGAAGGGCGGCGACCCCCGCCCGAACAATGGTTTCCCGCGGATCGGAGTCGGCGACGGCGGCCTCGCGTTCGACGGGCTCGGCGACCACCGGCGCGTCCCGCTTTGCGTTCCGCGCCGTATTGACGACGACCTTCCAGAGCCAGGCCTCGAGCGACCCCTCGCCGCGAAAGGAGCGCCGTCGCGCGAACGCGCGCGCCAGCGCCTCCTGAACCGCGTCGAGCGCGGCGTCGGGGCTGCCGGTGATCGCCGCGGCGACGCGGAGAAAGTCCCCGTGACGGCGCCGGTAGACCGTCTCGATCGTGTCCGGATCGGCCGCGTGCGAAATCGTGATCGGCTCCGTCATCGTCGCGTCCACACCCATACGACACGGTGCGGACGCGTTCTGTTTATCGAGGGGCAGGAGCTAGCTGCACAAGCTCGACGATCAGAGCGCGGCCACGCGAACTTCCCAGAGGTCGGCATCGAGACGCTCGGCCTCGATCGCGTAACGGTCTCCGGTCGCCTCGCCGAGCTTCTCCAGCTCGGGAACGCTGCCGAACTCCCGGTTGCCATCGACCAGGAACGTCTTGCCTTCGTCGGTCTCGGTCAGCTCGAGCTTGTCCCCTTGCGCCTCGAAGCGGGCGACGTCGATGCGAGAGGCCGAGACGACCCACAGAGACTCGGTCTGACGCACCCCGTGCGCGCGGTACGGAGGCTGGAGCTGCTGCTCGACTGCGTCCGCGATCGCGCCCAGGTTCTCCTCGCCGGTCTCCTCGTCGACGATCAGGGTCCCGTCCGGGAGGGCGGCGAACTTCACCTCGTTTCCCTTGACTTCGGGCGCCGTCGCCGTCGTGATCACGTCCCAGCGCCGAGGCCGCGAGACACCATGGAAGCCCGGCTCGCCGAGGAAAGCGGGCTTCCCCATCACATTCGGCGGCTCGGCCAGGAAGCCGCCGGCTTCTGCATTCATCAGGTCGCGGCCGAGACGCTTGTGAATCGGCTCGCGCCGAAAGAAGCCCACGCTACTGGGGCTCGATCAGACCGTAGCCGCCCTGGCGGCGGCGGTAGACGATGTTGACCTCGTTCGAGTCGGCGTTCCGGAAGACGAAGAAGTCATGGCCGACGAGCTCGAGCTGAAGCACGGCTTCCTCGGCGTTCATCGGCTTGACTGCGAACTGCTTCGTCCTCACGATCTGCGGTTCTTCGGGCATCAGGATTCCTTCGTCGGGTGCCTGCCGGGAGGCGCGGCGGCGCCGGCCTCGTTTCTCGCGGTAGCGCGTCACCTGCCGCTCGAGCTTGTCGACGAGCTGGTCGATCGAGGCGCGCATGTCGTGCGAGCTCTCGCGGGCGCGCAGCACGGGCCCCTTTGTCCAGACCGTCGCCTCGGCGACGTGGTTGTCCTTGATCGACGGGTTCTGCTCGGCGGAGAGCTGAAGCTCGATCTGGGGATCGGGCAGCTGGCGTTCGAGCTTGCCGAGACGTTTCTCGGCATACGAGCGGATCGCGTCGGTGACCTCGACCCCGCGGCCCTTCACGCGAAGCTGCACGAGTCGAAATCTAGCGGACTACTCGCGCGAAAGTCACCACCTCGACCCGGCGGGCGCCGGCTTTTCGCAGCGCCGAGGCCGCGGCGTTTGCGGTCGCGCCGCTAGTGAAGACATCGTCGACGAGCACGACGGAGCTCGGGAGCGTGCCCTTGGCGTCGAAGACTCCGGCGACGTTGCGACGCCGCTCGGCCCGCGAGAGGCCGCGCTGCCGCTTGGCGGCGCGGCGGCGAAGCGGCGCGGCCAGCGGCAGCTGCCAGTGCCGGGCCAGCGCCTCCGCAAGCTGCCGGGGCGGGTGATGGCCTCGCGTGAGACCGCGATCGGGGTCGGGCGGGACGAATGTGACAACGTCCGCTCGCGGCGGCTCAAGGGCCTCGATCACGACCGAGACGGCCGCGGCGGCAAGCCGCCGCAGCGCGCGCTCCTTCCAGGCGGCGACGACTGCGCGAACGGCATCGTCGTAGTAGACGGCGGCGCGGGCGCTCGCAAACGCGAGGCGCCGGCCAGCGCATTCCCGGCAGCGGCGGACCGGCCACGCAGTGGGCGTGCCGCAGCGGCCGCAAAGCGGAGGCTCGATCCTAGGCAGGCGGGCGAGGCAAGCCGCGCAGAGCTGCGCGCCGCCAAGCCCGCAGACCACGCATCGCTGCGGCAGGAGCAGATCGAGCACGCTCTCGAACCTAGGCCCCGCCGGCGCACGGGGTTGTGTCAGCTCTGTGACAACTCGCGGTCTGCTTGCTCGAGCGTCTCGGGCGAGCCGATGTCGTACCAGCGCCCCGGCACCTGCCAGACGTAGAAAGGCGTCCGCTCGTACATCCACTCGACCAGGCGCCCGGGCTGATCCGGATTATTGCCCTCTGCGAGGTAGCGGCCGACCAACGGCAGTGCCGAGCGTGGGTAGAAGTAGAGCGCGATCCCGGCCAGGCTGCTCTTCGGCTCCGCCGGCTTCTCCTCGAAGGCAACGATTCGCCCACCGCTGTCCGTCGCGATCGCGCTGTAGCTCTTGATCGCCTCGAGGTCACCGAGCTCCGAGGCGGCGATCACGGGCGCGTCCCGGTCCAGGCCGAACCGAACGAACTCGTCGAGGCGTCCCTCGCTGAAGACGCTGTCACCTGCCGCGACGAGCAGGTCGTCGTCGAGGGCCGCCTGGCGGATCACCAGCGCGAGGTCGCCGATCGCGCCGAGCTTGTCAGTCTCGCTCGTCGTGCCATCGTCGACGACCACCACCTCCGGCGGGCCTGCCCACGACTCTGCGAACTCGCGGAAGCGGCCGGCGAACTTCGCGTTTGTGATGATGTAGACGCGTTCCAGGGATTCGATCGTCGCGAGCTGCCCGAGCAACCGCTCGAGGATCGGGCGTCCCCCGACCTGGAGCAGGTGCTTAGGCTGATCGAGCGTCAGCGGGTAGAGCCGGGTGGCGTAGCCCGCTGCCAGAACAATTGCCTTCACTACTGCGAGGCGCGACGGTAGAAACCAGCTACCCGGAAAATGCGCAGCATTTTTCGGGTTAAGTCCCCTCGTCCCACGAGGCCAGGTACTTGGCCTGCTCCTCGCTGAGGACGTCGAGCTCGACCCCCATCGTCTCGAGCTTCAGACGAGCGATCTCGCTGTCGATCTCGGTCGGCACCGGATAGACGCGGCGCTCGAGATCGGCGGCGTTCATGACGACGTACTCGGCCGACAACGCCTGGTTGGCGAACGACATGTCCATGACCGACGCGGGATGACCCTCGGCGGCCGAGAGGTTGACGAGCCGCCCGTCGGCGACGAGGTAGAGCTTCTTGCCGCCTTCGAGCTCGAACTCCTCGACGAACTCGCGCGCCTTTCTCGTCTCCGTCGCGAGCTGGCGAAGTGCCGGAATTTCGATCTCGACGTTGAAATGGCCCGTGTTGGCCAGGATCGCGCCGTCCTTCATTCGCTTCATGTGCTCGCGGGTGATGACGGACTTGTCGCCTGTGGCAGTGCAGAAGATGTCGCCGGACTCGACCGCCTTGCTCATCGGCTGCACCGCGAAGCCGTCCATCGTCGCCTCGAGCGCGCGCAGAGGATCCACCTCGGTGACGATTACGTGCGCGCCCATCCCACGTGCGCGGAGTGCGACCCCCTTGCCTACCCAGCCGTAACCGCAGACGACGAAAGTCGCACCGGCGAGCAGCACGTTCGTGGCGCGGATGATTCCGTCGATCGTCGACTGCCCGGTCCCGTAGCGGTTGTCGAACATGTGCTTCGTGTTCGCGTCGTTGACGGCAATTACCGGAAAGCCGAGCGCCCCGTCACGCTCGAGCGCCTTCAGGCGAATGACGCCGGTCGTCGTCTCCTCCATGCCGCCGAGGATGTCGCCGAGCTGCTCGCGGCGATGCGAGTGGAGGACGCCGATCACGTCGGCACCGTCGTCCATCGTCAACTGCGGCTTGTGGTCGACGGCGGCCTCGATGTGGCGATAGTACGTGTCGTTGTCCTCGCCCTTGATCGCAAACACGGCGACGTCGAACTCGTCAACCAGCGCGGCGGCGACGTCGTCCTGAGTCGAGAGCGGGTTCGATGCGCAGAGGACGACGTCGGCGCCGCCGGCCTTGAGCGTGCGCATCAGATTTGCGGTCTCGCTCGTCACGTGTAGACAGGCGGCGATGCGGTAGCCGGCGAGCGGCTGGTCGACCTCGAAGCGGTCGCGGATCGCGGCGAGCACCGGCATGTGCCGGTCGGCCCATGTGATCCGCACGACACCATTAGGCGCGAGCGAGAGGTCTTTCACGTCATGACGCTTGGTAGTGGCCATCGAATCCTTCCGTTGGTGTGCGTTAGGCGGCGAGTAGCCGCTCGTGCTTGCGTTGCTCCCAGTCGAGGGCGGATAGCTGCGCGCCGGCGAGCCATGTCTCGACGGCCGCCTGCAGCGCAGGGTCCCGCTGAAGCCGGAGCGTGAAGGCCAGCTCGTCGATGCCGACGCCGAAGCGGCTGCGAAGCTCGGCGAGCGAGCGGAGCTGGTTGAGCTCGAGCAGCCCGTACTGCCGGTAGCCACTGTCTGTTCGCGCGGGAACGACGAGACCGGCGCGCTCCAGGTAGCGCAGCATCCTCGGCGACCATCCGGTGGCCGTGGCGGCTTGACCCACGGGCAGCGATTCCATCGGCGAAACCTTAACAGAGATGTGTCAGGGTTGCACGGTACCCTCGCGCCCGTACTCGTCCTCGAGGCGGACGACGTCGTCGAGCTGCGGGGTCGAGACCTCGAGGATCGTCGTGTCCTCCACGGCGCGAATGCGATGCACGGTGCCGGGCCGGAGACGGAAGGCGACGCCGGGCCCGACGACCTCCGTCGTCAGGACCGCCTGGCCGGCCTCGCCGAGTTGGAGCTCGGCACGGCCCTCGAGCACGTACCAGCTCTCGTCCTTTTTGCGGTGGAACTGCAGACTGAGCGACTGCCCGGCGCGCACGAAGAGGAGCTTTCCGGCGTAGTCCTCGGCCTTCGCCCAGATCAGCTCGTGACCCCAGGGCTTTTCTACCTTGTGCGGCCGGAAGGAGAAGGGATCGAGCCCCTCGAGATTAGGCGAGGACAACGGCCTCTCCATGGTTGGGCGATCCTACGCCTGTAGCCATTCAGGATGCGCGCCGAGGTACTCCTCCGCTCGGCGGAGATCCTTCGGTGTGTTCACGGTGAGCCACAGCCCTTCGTGCCGGAAGGCCCGGAGCTTGCCCTCGGCCGCAAGCTCCGGGAACGCGGTCGTCTCGTGGTCGCCCCGCTCCGGGAAGCGAGCGAGCGCCTCTTCGCTGAGTACGTAGACGCCGCAGCTGACCCAGGACTCGATCGTTCCGCCCTCGGCGAAGCCGGTGACCCGATCGTCGTCGAGCTCGACGACGCCGAACGGCGACCTCGGCTGCGCGACCGCGATCGTCGCGGCTGTGCCGCTCGAGCGGTGTCGAGCAAGCAGGGCCGCGAAGTCGAGATCGAGCAACTCGTCGCCGTTGAGCGCGAGCACGTCGTCGGCCTCTTGCCGCTCCGCCGCGGCGAAGCGGATGCCTCCACCCCGCCCGAGCCGCTCGGGCTCCTCGGCAATCGCCACCTCGGGGCCCAGCCCGTTCAGCGCGGCCGCGAATTCCTCGCCGGCGCCGGCGTTGCAGCTGACGATCACCCGGTCGACTCCGGCGCGTCCCAACAGGCCGAGCTGCCAGGCCGCCAGAGGCCGCCCAGCCACGGGCACGAGCGGCTTCGGGAGGCCGCCCGCGGCGTCGCCGAGCCGCTCGGCCTTGCCACCCGCCAGAATGATCGCTTCCACTACTCGGCGAGTTCTGCGTCGACCTCAGGCGTCTCGGGCAGCGCAGCGAGTGGCGACGACGCGCGGCCGATGCCCTCGTAGTCGAACCCGGCCCCTCGCGTCGTCTCAGGGTCAAGCAGGTTCCGGCCGTCGACGATCAGCGGACGTCGCATCGCCTCCCGAACCTCGGCCGAGGCGATCGAGCGAAACTCGTCCCAGTCGGTGACGATCACGGCGGCGTCGGCGCCGGTGATAGCTTCGAGCGCCGTCGAGCAGAGCGTCACGCCGCGGAGAAGCTCGTGGGTCTTTGCGGCTGGGTCGTAGGCGCGGACGTCCGCGCCTTCGGCGAGCAGCCGCGACGCAAGCACGAGAGACGGCGCATCCCGCATGTCGTCGGTGTTCGGCTTGAAGCTCAGGCCGAGCAGCGCGACCGTGCTTCCGCGCAACCGTCCAAGATGCTTCTGAAGCTTTTGAACAACTCGGCGCTTCTGGAGTTCGTTGACCTCAATCACCGCCGAGAGCAGCTGAAACTGGTAGCCGGAGTTGCCTGCGAGCTGCTTCAAAGCCGAGACATCTTTCCCAAAGCAACTCCCGCCCCAGCCGATGCCTGCGCGAAGGAAGTGTGGGCCGAGCCTGTGGTCGAGGCCGACGCCGTGGGCGACCCTCTCGACGTCTGCACCGACAAGTTCGCAGACATTGGCGATCTCGTTGATGAAGCTGATTCGGGTCGTCAGGAAGGCATTTGCCGCCAGCTTGATCATCTCGGCCGAGGCGACGTCGGCCCGCACGATTGGCGCTTCCATACTGTCGTAGAGCACGGCAACACGGTCGCCGTCCGCCTCGGCGAACGAGCCGACGACGATCCGATCCGGATGCATGAAGTCGTCGACGGCCCCTCCCTCGGCCAGGAACTCCGGGTTCGAGACGTAGCCGATGTGGCTGAGCCCGCGCGTTTCGAGCGCGGCGCGCACCTTCTCTCCGGTGCCCACAGGGACGGTGCTCTTCATGACGAGGATCGTGCGTCGCTCGAGCTGCGGCAGCTCGTCGATCACCGTCCAGACCCGTGAAAGGTCGGCGTCGCCGGAGTAGGTCGGCGGCGTGTCGACGCAGACGAAGACGAGCTCCGCCGCTCCGGCAGCTTCCGCGGCGTCGAGCGTAAACGTCAGCCGATCGGCGTTCCGCTGCAGCAGCTCGCCCAGGTCGGGCTCGAAGAACGGCACCTCCCCCGTCCGCAACCGTTCGATCTTCTCGGGTACGACGTCCCGAATCGTCACCTCGTGCCCAAGCTCCGCGAAGCAGGCGCCCGTGACGAGACCGACCCAACCCGCGCCGAAGATCGCGATCGGCTCTTTGCCCTGCCTGTCCACGCGACTCACCTTAGAGGGCGAAGCCCACGAGCGATCGCGATCATCGTCTCGTTCGAGAGCGCGTCGTCGAGCGTGTTGACGACCCAGTACGTGGTGCGGTTCTCGGTCAGCACGACCATGTGCAGGTGGGAGCCGGAGTAGAAGAACTCGAACGTGCGGTGGCCGAAATGGCGGACGAAGTTCTTCTCCGTGAGCGCCGGCGCGTTGCCCCAGTTCGTCTCCTGGATCCCCCAGTACTCGCCGGGCGAGCCCGTCGACCGCAGCTCCCGCGCCATCCTGTGCCCCTGGACCGTGTAAACGCGTGGGTTCGGCGGCTCCGGATCGACGCGGGAGCTGCGGTCGATCACAGTCGGATACTCGACCCGGAACGGCAGCCGGCGCCGAATTGCCCGCATGAGCGACCGCGTCGCGCTCGGATTGTGGATCGTGTGCGGCGGCTCGTGCCGCGGCGGCGGCGCGGTCGGGTTAGAGCCGACGAGCGAGCCGTCGTAGCTCTTGCCGACCGCGACGACCAGCTCGGCGCCGTTCGCATACGGCTGGAACCTCGGCGTCAGCGGCCCGGTCGAAGCGTCTGTGAAGAGCTTCGCGACCTGCTTCGCGGCGGCCTTGGCGTTCTTCTGACTCGGGTCGAAGAAGACGCGGGTGCGCGTGTGGTTCCAGCCGTCGGGCGAGTCGGCAGGGAGCTTGTTGGGCGGCTGGAGGATCTGATAGCTCCGCTCGTGCAGCTGCGTTCCCGCGGTCGCGGCCGAGCCCGTGACGCCGTTGGCATTCAAGACGGTCACGAAGATCGTCCTCGGATTGATGCCGTGCACCTTGGGCCGGTACTTCTCGTTCAACGCTGCGGCGTTCGCCCTCGCGGGTGCCGCGGGATCCGGGTGCATGAACTCCTGCACGGCGTTGGTGATGTTCTCGGGCGCCGTGTACAGGTCCGACTGGCCTTGGAGACCCTGGATGTGCACCTGCACGAAGTGTCCGCCGGGCAGGCCATGGAAGAACAAGGCGTAATTGACCATCGTCGAAAGAGAGACACCGCTGCCGCCGGCGCGGCCGACCTCAACGTTCTTCTTGATCGCACCGAGGAGGCTCGAGACATGGAACCTCGAGTACCGCGCCAACTGCTCCTTCGCGGCGCGGACAAACATCTGCTGGCGTGCGACGCGGAAGAGGTCGTTGTCCGTGTGCCGGTAGCGCACAAAATCGAGTGCCTGCTTGCCGCTCAGCCTCTGGTAGCCCGCCTCGAGGTTGATCGCCGCGAAGCCGGTCGGGCCGGTGTGGTTGTTGAAGTAGCGCCGGTCGACGTCGATGTAGACGCCGCCGAGCTTGTCGACGACCCGGATGAAGCCGACGAAGTTGACGCTGATCAGGTAGTTGATCGGGATGTGCGTCAGCGCCCTCAGCGTCTCGAGCGGTCCGCTCGGGCCGCAGGTCGCGTAGGCATCGTTGATCTTGTTCAGCCAGGTGCCGCGCCCGGGGCAGTGGATCTCGACCCGGAGGTCGCGGGGGAACGAGAGCATCGAGACCGTGTGACTGGCCGGATCGCTGCGGATCAGCATCATCGTGTCCGATCGCCCGGGGTCTTTGCCGTCGACGTAACGATGATCCGTGCCGAGGACGAGCGCGACCGCCGGCTTGCCCGGCGCGACGTAGTCCAGCCGCTTGGCGGCCCGTTTCATCGCGCGTGAGTGCGGCGCCGTCGCCGCGGCGAAGTCGTGGCCGTAGAGATAGAGCCCCCCGGCCGCGCCGCCCGCGACCATCGCCACGATCACGAGCAGCCAGAGGAAGAAGCCCGCGATGCGGCGCGCGACGCTGCGGCCCTGGCGCGGTGGCTGCCGGTAGCGGGCGATCGGGGTCAGCGCCCGGGGCGGCAGCACCGCGTGGCCGTTGCCGTTCAGGTCGGCCCCGCGCCCGATTCCTCTCTTCAGCGTGGTTCGCATGCGGCCGGTACCCCTGCTAGTGGTGTCGCTCGATTTCTGGGTCGCTAGCACCAAGCCAGAGGCCGCACTCGACCGCAGCGCAGGCTAGGAGCCTGGGCAAGGTCGAGGGTGGGCTCCGGTGAAGCGTGATAGCGGGGCAGAAACGAGCGTTCATCGCTGGAAGGGGTACAAGATGTGCAAAAGCGCCTCGAAGGCGCCCGCCGCCGGCTGAGAATACCCAAGCGTTCGGCGGCTACGTCGCGGCTCCTGCGGTCGCCAGCGCTTGCTCGGCGAGCTGCGTCCCTTCGACCATGCTCTTGAGCTTCTCGTAGGCGACGTCCCAGCTGCGGGTGCGGAGACCGCAGTCGGGGCACACATGGATTCGCTCGGGGTCGCCGAAGACCTCGGTCGCGTAGAGGATGCGGTCGCGAACCAGCTCCGGCGACTCGACGAAGTCGGTGTGGATGTCGAGCACGCCGAGGCCGAGGATCGGCTCGTAGGGAAGGTCGCGGAACTTCGCGATCACCTCGTACCCGGGCCGGTCGGCGCCGGCCGTTCCCAGCTCGCGGGTGTCGTAGTTGGCGAAGCCGACGCAGAACTGCTTGCAGCCGTGCATCTGCTCAATCGCCGGGAAGAAGAGGTCGTAGTCCGAGAAGCAGAGGTGCGTCGAGAAGAAGCAGTCGAGCCCCTCGGCGCTCGCGTTGAAGCTCTCGACGAAGATGTCGAGCTCGTCCGCCTCCGTCGAGGCGCCCGGCTCGTCGATCTGGATCCACTTGGCGCCAAGCTCGATCAGCGACTCGAGGTTCGGCCTGATCACGTTCCGGGCCAGATCGTTCGCGAAGTCTCTCCGAGCCGCCAGCTCCTCGTTGCGGCCGTGCCCTGCGCCGATCCGCCCGTTCTGAGGCCCGTAGTACTCGTCGTAGGACCAGACGGCGAGCGTGTAGGCGCCCGTGACCGGGATCTTCAGGTCGTGGTTCGCGACCGACTGGAGGAACGCGAACTCGTCGTTGTGGTACGGCTCACGCAGCGACGGCTCGGCCACCACCGCCGCCTTGGAGTAGTACTTGTTGTCGAAGCTGCGCACCGTGCCGCGCGGCTCGAAGCCGTTCGAGTGGTCGACCGCCCACGCGTACATCTCGGTGCGCTGCTGCTCGCCGTCGTAGACGACCTCGATCCCGGCGCTCTCGAGCAGGCGAAGCGCGTAGCGGCTCGCCCAGTGCCCGAGCTCAGCCTTGTCGGGATTCCCTCGTTCCAGTGTCTCGACCAGCTCCTCGTAGCCGTCGACGCCGACCTTCTCGCCCCAGGTTCGGGCGTGCTCGACGTCGCTGTCGGCGAGCGGTGTCCCGGCCGAGGTCTTGACCAGCCACGGCGGCTTCGCCAGCGAACCGATCTCGTGCGTCAAGAGTTTCATGCTCATGCGGCGGCCTCAACGGTAGCGGTCTTGGCGGTCCCCAATCGCAGCAGCTTCTCGCGCGCGATCCGCTCGGAGACGAACTGGAGGTCGCCGTTCGGGACGAGAGCGATCTGCTCGACCTCCCGCTCGTTGCGGAGGCGCTCGGCGAACAGCGCAAGCTCGCGCGGGTCCTCCAGCGTCGAGCTGCGCGCGTCGACGACGCCGGCGAGCAGGAGCTTGTCGAAGCCTTTCGGGACGTCCGAGAGATGCGTCCCGTAGAAATCGATCCCGATCGCGTCGACCGGCAGGTCCGCGAGGCCCTGCTCGAGCGGTTCGCGGGCATCGCAGAACGTGAGCTGGAGCGCGAGCCTGGGCCCACCGGCAAGGGCGCCGAGCGCCTGCTCGAGCTCGCTCGGCGAAGTGGTCTCTTCGCGGCCAAAAAACGGCTCGGCGAGCACGACCAGGTCGGCGTCGAGTGCCTCGACCAGCGGCTTGAGGACGTTCTCGGCAATCGTGTGCGCCGGCACGCCCGTCCCTTGGGAGAGCGCAAACGGAGACGGCAGCGTCACGAGCCGAGGCCCGGGCAGCGGGGCGACGTGGCGCTGGTCGAGCGGCGTCGCCAGCTTCGGCGTGGCGGTTGTCGCGTGCGGCGCGCGATAGAAGGTGTTCGTGTCGAGGAAGCGCGTCAGCGCTCCGGTCTCCAGCCCCTCGCTCGCCTCGAGCACCGGCCGGAAGAGATCCTGCCAGCGCAGCATCCCGTCGGCCAGCAGGTCGAGACCGGCGTGCCGTTGGACGGAGACGAGCTCGGCAAGGTCGCGCTCGACCTGCTCGTCGACCGACTCCTGCGAGGTGCGGCCGCGATCAAGATCGCGGGTCGCCTGGACGAGCTGTTCCGAGCGCGGGTAGATCCCCGGGGCAAAGGCCTGCATCACGACTTCCCGGCGGCGGCGAGTTGGTTCTCTGCCGCCTTGATCCGCTGCTCGAGCTGCCAGCGGTCGGCCTCGGACTCACCCCGCTCGACGCGTTCGAGCTCCGCTTTCGCCTGCTCGAGCTGTTCCTCGGCGACCGCGCGGTCGATCTCGCGAACGTTCACCGCAGTGTCGACGAGCGCCAGCGCCCGGTCCTGCTCGACCGTGAAGAACCCTGGACCGGTCGCGAACTCCTGCACTTCCTCAGCCGCCCGGTTCGTGTACACGCGCGTCGAACCGGCCTGAAGGAGCGCGATCAGCGGCGCGTGCCGGGCGAGGACGCCGATCTCGCCGGCTGCGCCGGGCACGATGACCATCTCGGCCTCGTCCTCGAAGACCGCCCCGTCGGGCGTCGTCAGCGAGATCGAGAACGTGCGCGCGCCGTCTGCCACTTACCTCAAGCGGGGACGGCTTCGGGCTCTTCGGCCTGCTCGGGTTCCGCTTCCGCCTCCGGCTCCGCGGCTTCCTCCGCGGGCTCGCCGCTCTGCTCGCGCCCCTTCGCGACGGCGTCGTCGATCGTGCCGACCATGTAGAACGCCTGCTCGGGGAGCTCGTCGTGCTTGCCGTCGAGGATCTCCGTGAAGCCGCGGATCGTGTCCTCGAGCTTCACGTACTTGCCGGGTTGGCCCGTGAACACCTCGGCGACGAACATCGGCTGCGAGAGGAAGCGCTCGATCTTGCGGGCACGTTGGACGATCAGCCGGTCCTCGTCGGAGAGCTCGTCGATCCCGAGGATGGCGATGATGTCCTGCAGCTCCTTGTAGCGCTGTAGCACCTCCTGCACGCGCGTCGTCGTCCGGTAGTGGTCGTCGGAGACGATCCCGGGCTGGAGCGCGCGTGAGCTCGAGCCGAGCGGATCGATCGCGGGGTAGATGCCCTTCTCCGAGATCGAGCGGTCGAGCGTGATGAACGCGTCGAGGTGGGCGAAGGTGTTCGCCGGCGCGGGATCCGTGAGATCGTCGGCCGGCACGTAGATCGCCTGCACTGACGTGACCGAGCCGGCCCGCGTCGAGGTGATGCGCTCCTGGAGCTGGCCCATCTCCGTCGCGAGCGTCGGCTGGTAGCCGACCGCGCTCGGCATGCGCCCGAGCAATGCGGAAACCTCGGAGCCCGCCTGCACGAAACGGAAGATGTTGTCGATGAAGAGGAGTACGTCGGCGCCCTGATCGCGGAAGTATTCGGCCATCGTCAAGCCGGTCAGGCCGACCCGGAGACGCGCGCCCGGCGGCTCGTTCATCTGCCCGAAGACGAGCGCCGTGTCCTTGAGGACGCCGGATTCCTGCATCTCGAGGTAGAGATCGTTGCCCTCGCGAGTCCGCTCGCCGACGCCGGCGAAGACCGAGTTGCCCTTGTGCTCACGCGCGACGTTGCGGATCAGCTCCTGGATCAGCACCGTCTTGCCGAGGCCGGCGCCGCCGAAGAGCCCGACCTTGCCGCCCTTGATGAAGGGTGCGATCAAGTCGACCACCTTCAGCCCGGTCTCGAAGACCTCGGTCGTCGGCTGGAGCGCCTCGAAGCCGGGCGGATCGCGGTGGATCGGCCATCGTTCCCCCGCCTCGACCGGCTCGTCTGTGTCGATCGGCTCGCCGAGGACGTTGAAGATCCGGCCGAGAGTCGGCTTGCCGACGGGCACCGAGATCGGCGCGCCGGTGTCGATCACGTCGACGCCGCGGGGAATTCCGTCCGTCGAGTCCATCGCGACCGCGCGGACGCGATCGTCGCCGAGATGCTGCTGCACCTCTGCGATCAGCACGCCCTGCTGACCGTTCTCGGACGGCATCTCGATCTCGAGGGCCGTGTTGATCTCGGGCAGGCTCTCCGTGAAGAGGGCGTCGATGACGACGCCCCTGATCTCGATCACTTTGCCGACGTTCTGCTGCTCAGGCATGCGTCTCCTCGAGGATCGGAACCGGGCGACCTCGGAGGCGCCCCACCAGCGCCCGCAGTCTAGCGAAGCTCCGTTTGCGGGCTCCCTCTCTAGGAGGCTTCACTTCTAGCTGACGCGCACGCCGGGTTCAGCGGCCGCGCCGCGCAATGTCGGCGCGGCCTCTTAGGCTTCGCTTGTGATGTCGACTGGAGGCCGGGGCGGCTTTGCCGCCGCGGCCGGCCCAACTCGTCCTTTGGACCTCAAACAGTCACGCAGCCATGCGAGACGGCGCCACTTCCGATCCCGCGGCAGGTTCGCCTCTTCCCACGATCGTGCGAGTGCCGACACACGGTCGGCGTGGTCGAGGCTTCAGACGTACGAGGTGACGAGAGAAGGAATCGGCATCGGGTCTCACGATACTGGTCGCGCGAGTGCCGAAAACGTTACGACGAGCGCTACTGGATGCCGCCGGCGAGCCCAACCGGCCGCGGCTTGATCTGCTGCAGGCGGACATCGCGGAGGACGCGCAGATCGCCCTGGTTCGAGCCGCCGACCGCTGGGGCGAGCGGCCGGTGCAAGCGCGCGTGCAGCGGGACGAAGGCGCCGAACCCGGTTGCCACGACGATCATCGCGGCAACGCCCACCTGCAGGGGGCGCAAGGCCATTCGCCGCCTGTGCGGGAGCACGATCTGGCGCTCCATCTGCTCGAGGGGCGCGGACCTGAGGGTGTCCGTCGTCGCTCGGATGCTCAGCCGAAACTCTCGACAGGCTGCGCAGCGGCGCACGTGGACGCCAAGACGCGCCTGTTCGAGCTGACTCAGACCCTCGTCCAGCTCCACCGAGGCGAGCTCGCGAGCCCGCCCGCAAGCATGGTCGGAAACCTTCAATTCCCTCACGTCCTATCTGACGCCGAAATACGCGGCTTAGTTAGGTGAAACGCACCCAAAGCTAGAACAACTGGTGCTTCGTATCGGTAAGCACACCGAGAATGATGAGCAGGAAGCCGAGCACGACGAAAACGGCGGAGGAATTGATCGCCTCCTCGTGCTCCTCCTTCGTCGCCCAGCGGACGCGCCGGGGCGCGAACGGCAAGCCTGAGGAGTCGCCGCGCATCCTGGCGGGGCCACGGTTTCCGAGCAGGAAGCCGATTGCGATCAGGAAGCTGCCGCACAGGTAGAAACCGATCGCGAGCGCGCGCAGCGGGTCGGCGCCGAGCAGGAAGCCGAACGCCAGCGAGACCGCGGCGGTCGCTCCGGCGAGGCCGAACACGAGCTTGAGTAGGCGGCGTGCGGGCGCTCGCAGTGAGCTAAGTCGCAACGGCCTGGCGCCCCGGCTGCCGGAACTCCTCTTCCGTCAGCGGCCAGTGCTCGAGGGGGTAGTGGCACTTCGCCAAGTGTCCATCGCCCATCGGATAGAGCGGGGGCTCCTCGACGTCGCAGTGGCCCTCGCGGAAGCGCGGGCAGCGGGGATGGAACCGGCAGGCGCTCGGTGGGTTCAGCGGGCTCGGCACGTCGCCCTCGAGCACGACGGGCTTCCGCTCCCGGCCCTTGACGGGGTCCGGGATCGGCACCGCCGACAGCAGCGCGCCCGTGTACGGGTGCTTCGGCTCGCGGTAGAGCGTGACGCGGTCAGCGAGCTCGGACACCTGGCCGAGGTACATGACCATGACGCGGTCCGAGATGTGCCGCACGACGTTGAGGTCGTGCGCGATGAAGACGTACGTGAGTCCGAAGTCGCGCTGCAGGTCCTTCAGCAGGTTGAGTATCTGCGCCTGAACCGAGACGTCCAGCGCGGAGACCGGCTCGTCGCAGACAATCAACTTCGGGTTGACGGCGAGCGCGCGCGCCACGCCGATTCGTTGGCGCTGGCCGCCTGAGAACTCGTGCGGGAACCGGTTGTAGTGCTCAGGGTTGAGGCCGACGACCTCGAGCAGCTCCTGGACACGCCGCTTCGTCTCCGCATCGGTGCCCATCTTGTGCACCTCGAGCGCCTCGGCGACGATGAAGCCGACCCGCTTGCGCGGGTTCAGCGACGCGTACGGGTCCTGGAAGATCATCATCATCTCGCGCCGGATCGGCCGCATCGCCGCGCGCGAGAGCTTGGTGATGTCGCGCCCGTCGAAGATGATCTGGCCACCCGTCGGCTCGAGCAACCGCATCACGCAGCGCGCCATCGTCGATTTGCCGCAGCCGGACTCGCCGACCACGCCGAGGGTCTCACCTTCCCGCACGGAGAAGCTGACGCCGTCGACCGCCTTCACCGAGGCGATCTCCTTCTGGAAGATGATCCCGCGCGTGACCGGGAAGTGCTTCTTCAGGTCCTCGACGATCAGGAGCTCGTTGCCGGTGCGCGGCCGCGCCTGTTCGGTCGCTTGGGCGTCGGTCGAGACGGCCATCAGCCGGTCCTCGCCTCCGCGACCATCCCGGCGAGGAGCTTCGTCGCCTCGCGGTCCTTCGTCTCCTCATCCAGGTGGCAGGCGGCGTAATGGTCGATGTCACCGGTGACGGGCTTGAGCGGCGGATCGGTCTGCTTGCAGACGTCCATCACGTAGGGGCAGCGCGGATGGAAGCGGCAGCCCGACGGCGGGCGCAGGAGCGACGGCGGCTGACCTGTGATCTGGACGAGCCGCTCGGTCTCGGCGTCGAGGCGCGGCAGCGAGCCGAGCAACCCCCACGTGTAGGGCATATGCGGCCGACTGAAGATCTGGTTGACGGGCCCCTGTTCGACGACCTCGGCCGCATACATGACGAGCACGTCGTCGGCGGTCTCGGCAACGACGCCGAGATCGTGGGTGATGATGATGATGGCGCTCCCGAACTCCTCCTGGAGCTTGTTCATCAGGTTCAGGATCTGCGCCTGGGTGGTCACGTCGAGCGCCGTCGTCGGCTCGTCCGCGATCAGCAGGTCGGGGTCGTTGATCAGCGCCATCGCAATCATCACGCGCTGCCGCATCCCGCCCGAGAACTGGTGCGGGTAATCGTCCACCCGCCGCTCGGCGCGAGGAATGCCGACTGCCTTGAGGAGTTCGAGCGCTCGAGCGCGCGCCTGTTTCTTCGTCACGTCCTGGTGGAGCAAGACGGCCTCGGTGAGCTGGTTGCCGATCTTGTGGACCGGGTTCAGCGACGTCATCGGGTCCTGGAAGATCATCGCGATGTCGTTGCCGCGGATCTGCCGCAGGCGGCGCATGCCCATGCCGAGTAGGTCCTGTTCCTTGAAGAGCGCCTCCCCGGTGGTGATCGTGTTCCGCTTCGCGTTCAGGCCCATGATCGTGAGGCAGGTGACGCTCTTGCCCGATCCCGACTCGCCGACGATCCCCAGCGTTCGGCCCTTCTCGATCGAGAACGTGACGCCGTCGACGGCCTTGACGATCCCGTCGTCGGTCTTGAAGTACGTCTTCAGGTCGCGAACGTCGAGCAGCGCCATCGACGACCCCCTACGAGAGCCTGATCCGCGGATCGATAGCCGCGTATAAGAGGTCGACGATCAGGTTGAAGGCGATGATCGCGACCGTCCCGAAGACGACGATTCCCTGCGTCGTCGGCAGGTCGAAGTTATCCAGACTGAGGCGGAGGACTCGACCGAGGCCCGGCAGGTCGTAGACGTTCTCCGTGAAGATCGCGCCGCCGAGCCCGAGCGCGATGTCCATGCCGAGCATCGTCACGACGGGGAGCATCGCGTTCCGGAGCACGTGCGAGCGCATGACCTTCGACTCCGGCGCGCCCTTGGCGCGCGCGGTCCGCACGTAGTCCTCGTTCAGGGTCTCGATCACGTTCGCGCGGATCATCCGCACGTAGAGCGCCGCGAACAGGATCGCGAAGGTGATCCACGGCAGGATCAGGTGGTAGAACCACTGCACGGGTCCACCGCAAGAGGTTCCAACGGGCGGGTTGATCATGTTGCAGTACTCGCCCAAGGGGAAGATGTGGACCTTGAAGGCGAACAGGTAGAGGAAGATCAGCCCGATCCAGACCGGGTGGGCCGAGATTCCGATCAGGACGAACATCATCGCGCCGCGGTCTAACAACGACCGCGGTCGCAAGGCGGAGAGAATCCCGATCGGGATCGAGATCAGCAGCCAGGTGACGGCGCCGCCGAAGACGAGCGAGGCGGTGACCGGCGCGGCGCCGCCGACGATGCTGTTCACCTGCTGGCGGTTCGCGAACGAGATCCCGAGCGAGGGCATCTTGATCGGGCTGTGTCCGTGCGCGAGACCGTTGACGTCGAACGGCAGCAGCCGGCCGAAGAACTTCCCGTACTGCACGTAGACCGGCCGATCGAGGCCGAGGAAGTGGTGCGCCTGCTCAAGGCATTGCTGGGTCTGGAGCTGCCCGCATGCCCGCTGCGCCGGGTCGGCCGGGATCAGGAAGAAGATGACGTAGGTGACGACCGTGACCGCGAAGAACAAGACGAGCGCCCAAAGGAGTCGCCTGATGAGGTATCGGATCACGGCCGCAACCTCCTCATTCGCGGTGCGGGGACTTTACAAGAACACGGGGGCGCCGGCCGAAGCCGGCGCCCCCGTTCGAGCAGTCGTTCGTATCGGTCCTACTTCTTGCACAACAGCGTGAAGTCAGGCGACGCGTAGATCGGCTGGAACGTCCAGCAGCCGGTCTTCGGTCCGATGAAGTCACGGTTGTTGAAGTTGATCCAGAACGCGTTCGGCACCGCGTTCTTTGCAATGGTGATGTCGAGGTTGCCGTACCTCGTGTAGCGCTTGTTGCCGAACAGCTTGTTCGCTGCCTCCATCTGGCGGTTGTACTTCGCACTGTTGAAGTACGCGTAGTTGTTGTTGCCGCTGTCCTGGATGTTGTTCCCGTTCAGCAGCACGTCGACGAAGTCGAACGGATCCGGATAGTCCGCAACCCAGCCGACGTCGCAGATCTCGAAGTGCGATGCTGCAGCCTCTGCCTTCGTACCACAGCGGCGGTACATGACGCCCGTCGAGAGCGGCGTGACGTTGACCTTGATACCGGCCCGACCAAGCTGGCCCTGGAGAGCAGCGGCCCGCGCCTTGCGGATGTCGCTACCACCCTCGAACAGGTTCACGTTCAGGCTCTTGCCACCGAGGAGGCTCTTCGCCTTGGTGATGTTCGAGCGGAACGGGAAGATGTTCGCGTTTTTGTAGCCGACCAAGCTCGGCGGCAAGAGCTGATCCGTCGCGTGGCCTGCGTAAGCACCCTGCGTCGCGATCAGCGACTTGCGGTCCATCGCGTAGTTCACGGCCTGGCGTGCTTTCAGGTTGCCCTTGAACGCTCCGGCCAGGTTGTTCAACGCGAAGTAGTTCGTGGAGATGTCCGGGTTGACGAAGTACTGCTTCTTGTTGAGTCCGTACTTGCGGCCGAGAGCTGCATCCTGCGAGCCCGGGTGGCCGCCGAGGTCGTAGTCGACCGAGCCGCGCTCCGTCTGGAGGAGGCTCGTGTCCTGGTTGGTGAGGACGTTGACGTCGATCTCGTTGACGTTGTGTGGGCGCCGACCGTTGTAGAACCTGTTCTTCTTCAGCACGATCGTTCGGCCCGGCGTCCGGCTGGACACGTAGTACGGACCCGAGCCCGGGAACGAGTTGACACCCGCGGCCACGATCGGCGTGTTCGTCGGCATCGGGCAGAAGAACATCATCGCCGCACGAGAGAGAAAGTCCGCGTGCGGAGCAGTCAGCTTGATGATGAGCTTGCGGCCACTGGCGATGACGCCACTGACGTGCCCACCGCTCTTGTTGGCTTTATTCCAGCCGACGATGTCGCCCATGAACGGCCCGGCCGGCGAAGCCATCTTCGGGTTGGCGGCACGCTCGATCGAGAACTTGTAGTTCCTGGCCGTAATCGGCTTGCCGTTGCTGAACTTCATCCCCCCGCGGAGAGTGAAGGTGTAGACCCGACCGCCCCGCGAAACCTTCGGGAGCGAAGTGGCGCCGTCCGCGTACAGCCTCGTACCGGCCTTGCCGCTTCTGTCGGGGTAGTTGAGGAGCTGCCGACATGTGGTGTACAGGAGCGCCCAGCCCGGCACGTAGTACGAGAGCTGAGGATCGATGTAATCCACATCGGAAGCAGAGATGTTGATGTGCAGCGTGCCGCCCGTCTTGGCACCGACGAAGGTGCTCTGAGGGCCGCTTTGAGTCGGGCTCGCAAAGCCCGCCGCTGCGAGCAGACTCGCTCCGAACGCGCAGGCGGCGATCGAGAGCCAGAGTCGTCTTCGCATGGGACTCCTTTCCTTGGACAGAGCCAAGCCTCGCATGGCTCGAACGCGCGCTTCTCTAAAGCGCGTCCGATCTGTAGGACGCTGCGAGGGGCTAGAAGTTAGACCCTGATCAACGGAGAAACGCGGGAGCCAGCACCCGCGTCGCTAGTGCGAAGACCTTGGATCGAACGAGTCGCGCAAACCGTCCCCGAGCAAGTTGAAAGCAAGGGTGGCAAGTAGCACGGTCAGCCCCGGCCACAACATCAGCCACGGCTGGGCCGTGTAGTACTTCGGTGCCTCCTCGAGGAGGTTCCCCCAGCTTGCCTGCGGGAGGGGGATACCGACACCGAGGAACGACAGGCCGGCCTCGAAGAGGATGTTCTGCGCCACGATCAGCGTCGAATAGACGATGATCGGCGCGACCAGGTGCGGCAGCAGGTGCGACCTGATGATCCGGAAGTCGCTCGCGCCGACCATCCGCGCAGCCTCGACGAACTCCTTCTCGCGCAGGGACAGCACCTGGGCACGCACGATTCGGGCCGGATAGAACCAGCTGAAGAGCCCGATGACGGTGACTAACGTGAAGACCCCTCGGCCGATCACGCCTCCGAACGTGATGTCATTGAGGCGCTGGCCGACGGTGCTCGAGAGCGCGACGACGAAGAGCAGGAACGGGAAGGCCATGACGATCTCGGTCAGGCGCGAGACGATCATGTCCACCCAGCCGCCGAAGTAGCCGGCGATCGAGCCGAGCAGGATCCCGAGGCACATGCTGACGATCGTGGCGCCAAGAGCGACCTCGAGCGAAACCTGCGCGCCGTAGAGCAGGCGCAGGAACTCGTCCCGACCGAGCTCCCCGTCGGAGCCGAGGATGTAAAGCGTCGTCGGGCAGTGCGCCGTGCACGTACCGGTGAGGTCGGTAGAGACGTGCGACCACGGGCCGGTTGGAGCACCCTTCGAGTTGAGCGCGGCGAGGATGAACTGGTCGTTCGGGCCATGCCCGAGCAGATGCTTCGCGAGCGGGGCGCCGCCATACGCGGCAAAGAACATGAAGATGATGAAGACGCCGCCAGCGATCGCAGCCTTATCGCGGCGGAAGCGGATCCAGACTTGCTCCCAGTAGCCGCGGGCGCGGATCTCTTCGGTTCCGCCGAGCTCGCCATGCGTCTCGACCGCGACCGCCGACGCCAGCCCGCCTACGGAGCCGATGACTTCTCGGTCGTGCTCCTTCGTCGACAAGAGTTCGCTGAATATAGACGACGTATAGACGACGCGCGGATCGCGCCGCCATTTCGGTTAGACGGGCGCGCGAGGCCCTTTGTTAGCCGGTTAGCGCGTCCGCACCTGCAACCACCTCGAGGATCTCCTGCGTGATCTCGGCCTGGCGAGCGCGGTTCATCGCCAGGGTGAGGGTCGCGATCAGGTCACCTGCGTTGCTCGAGGCGTTGCGCATCGCGGTCATCCGCGCGCCCTGCTCTGAGGCCGCGGATTCGAGCAGGGCCCGGTAGAGCTCGGTCTCGACGTAGACCGGCAGCAGCCGCTCGAGGATCTGCTCCGGCTCGGGCTCGTAGATGAAGTCGCCGCGCAGCGCGGCCTGCTCGCCCTCGTCCTCGCCGCCCTCGATCACCTTCTCGGGGATCGGCAGCAGGTCCTGCACCGTGACCTGTTGGACGAGCGCCGACTGGAACCGGTTGTAGACGACGATGACGCGGTCGACCTCTTCGCTCGCGTAGAGCTCGGCCGCGCGTCTCGCGATCGCCTGTGCGTCGGCGTACTCGGGACGTTCGCTGAACCCCTGCCACGCCTGGATCAGCTCGTAGCCGCGGAAGGTCAGGCTCGAGCGCCCGCGGCGGCCGGAGGCGAGCCACTTGACCTCGACGCCGTCTCCGCGCAGCTCGCGCTCGAGGGCGAAAGCCCGCCGCAGCACCTGTGCGTTGAACGCGCCCGCGAGCCCGCGGTCGGCCGTGATCGGCAGCAGCGCGACGCGGCTCACCTCCTCCCTCCGCTCGAGCAGCGGCAGACGCACCGAGCCTGCAGCTCGCGCGGTGACGCCCATCAGCTCGAGCATCCGGTCGGCGTAGGGCCTCATCGACGCGATACGCGCCTCCGCGCGCCGCAACCGGGCCGAGGCGACGAGCTCGAACGCCTTGGTGATCTTCTGCGTGTTGTTGACGGAGCGGATCCGCCGCTTCAGGTCCTGGACTGTGGCCATCTACCCGACGAGCGACTTCTCCTGCACCGCGAACGTCTTCGCGAACTTCTCGACCTCCCGCCGGAGCTTCTCCTGGCTCTCGTCGGAGAGAACCTTCTCCTCGCGGATCGCGTCGTAGATCGAGCCTTCGCTGCGCAGGTGCTCGCGCAGCTCGTCCTGGAAGCGCTGCACCTGGTCGGCGGGGATCTCATCGAGGAAACCCTCGTTGCCGGCGAAGATCGCCGCAACCTGCTCCTCCAGCGCCCACGGCTGGTACTGCGGCTGGTTCAACGTCGCAACCATCCGCTCGCCCCGCGCGAGCGTCCGCTGCGTCGCCGGATCGAGCTCCGAGCCGAACTGCGAGAACGCCTCCAGCTCCCGGTACTGGGCCAGGTCGAGCTTCAGCCGGCCCGCGACCGAGCGCATCGCCTTCGTCTGCGCGTTGCCGCCGACCCGGGAGACAGAGATGCCGACGTTGATCGCCGGCCGAACGCCCGAATAGAAGAGCTCGGATTCGAGGAAGATCTGGCCGTCCGTGATCGAGATCACGTTCGTGGGAATGTAGGCCGAGACGTCGCCGGCCTGCGTCTCCACGACCGGGAGCGCCGTCAGCGAGCCGCCGCCGAGCTCGTCCGAGAGCTTGACAGCCCGTTCGAGCAGGCGCGAGTGGAGATAGAAGACGTCGCCGGGGTAGGCCTCACGGCCCGGCGGACGACGCAGCAGCAGTGACATCTGCCGGTAGGCGTCCGCGTGCTTGGAAAGGTCGTCGTACATGCAGAGCGCGTGCTTGCCGTCGTAGAGGAAGTACTCGCCCATCGCGCAGCCCGAGTACGGAGCCATCCACTTGATCGGCGCCGCCTCGGACGCGCCGGCGGTGACGATGATCGTGTAGTCCATCGCGCCGGCGTCCTTGAGCCGCTCGTAGACCTGCGCCACCGTCGACTCCTTCTGCCCGATCGCGACGTAGACGCAGACGATGTCCTCGCCGCGCTGGTTCAGGATCGTGTCGACGAGGATCGCGGTCTTGCCGGTGCCGCGGTCGCCGATGATCAGCTCCCGCTGGCCGCGGCCGATCGGAATCATCGAGTCGATCGCCTTCAGGCCGGTCTGGAGCGGCTCCTTGACGGGCTGGCGGTCGACCACGCCCGGCGCCTTGAACTCCATCGGGCGGGTTTCCGTCGTCTCGATCGGGCCCTGGCCGTCGAGCGGCTGCCCGAGCGGGTTGACGATCCGGCCGATCAGGGCTTCGCCAACGGGGATGCTGGAGACGCGGCCGGTCCGCTTGACCGGCTCGCCCTCCTTGACGTGCTCCCACTCGCCGAAGAGCGCCGTGCCGACGTTGTCCTCCTCCAGGTTGAAGGCGAGACCGGTGACGCCATGTTCGAACTCGAGCATCTCCAGCGAGACTGCGTTTTCGAGTCCGTAGACGCGGGCGATCCCGTCGCCGACCTGGAGCACACTGCCGACCTCGGCGAGGTCGGTCTCGACGTCGTACTGCTCGATCCGCTGCTTGAGGATCGAGGTGATCTCTTCGGGACGGAGCTTCAAGCTGCACTTCCTTTCAGTTCTCTTCGTAGCCGGTTGAGGCGGCCGCGCACGCTCGCGTCGAGGCGCAGCGAGCCGGCTTGGAGGACGATGCCGCCGATCAGATCGGGGTCGACGGTGTGGGTCGCCTCCACCTTGCGGCCCGAAGCTTTCTCGATCTGCTCGATCACGTCACGCCCCTCCTGTTCGGAGAGGTCGACGGCGGTCGTCACCTGGACATCGAGGATTCCCTCTTCCTGGGCCACCAGGCGCTCGAACTCGCGGGCGATCTCGTCGACCTCGCCGGCGCGGTTCTTCTCGGCGAGCAGGAGCAGAAAGTTGCGGACGAGCTGCGCGTCGCCGCCGAGGAGCTCCTCGAACACCGAGGCCTTGACACGTTGGTCGAGTTGGGGATTCCGGAGCAGGTCGCGCAGCTCGGGAACCTGGCGCTGCGCCTCGACGAAGTCGCCGAGCTGCTCGCGCACCGCGTCGAGCCGGTCTGCATCCTTGGCCGCGGCGTAGAGGGCGCGCGCGTACGTGCGGTGGGCGACGGCCACTAGTCGTTCCTCTCGAGAACCGAGAAGTCGAGCTCGCCGATCGCCTCGTCGATCAGGCGGCGTTGGTCCTTGTCGCCAAGGGCACCCCGCGTGACCTTCTCGGCTGCGATCAGCCCGAGCTCGGCCACCTCGGACCTGATCGCCTCGAGCGACCGCCGCGTCTCGGCTTCGATCTGCTTCCTCGTGTCCTCGAGCCGGCGCTGCCGGTCGGCCTCGGCCTCGTCCTTGACGCGTCGCAGCTGCGCCTCGGCCTCGTGCTTCGCAACCGAGCGAATCTCCTCCGCCTCGCCGCGCGCCGCGCCGATCAGCTTGCGGTGCTCCTCCAGCAGCTTGCGCGCTTCGTCCCGGGCCTCGTCCGCCTCGGCCAGCGCGCGCCGGATGCGCTCGCGGCGCTCGTCGATCAGCTTCTGAATCGGGCCGAACGCGAATCTCTTCAGGACGTAGAGAGTGATCAGAAAGCAGACGATCGTCCAGATCATCAGCCCCGGCGTGACCTGGATCAGCGCGTTTGAGGCCACCGTCATACGAGGACGTAGGCCAGGATCGAACCGAGCAGGCCGTAGAACACGACCGCCTCGGTCAGCGCGAAGCCGAGCCACTGAATGCCCTGGAGCTCGCCGCGGAGCTCCGGTTGGCGGGCAACGGACTGGATCATCGAGCCGAAGATGTTGCCGATGCCGACGCCGGCGCCGAGCGCGCCGAGGCCGACCCCGAGCGCTAGACCGATCGCCTTGCCGGCCTTCGTAACGTCACCGGATGTGGCAGCGAGAAGCGTGGACATTCGTCCCTCCTAGTGTGCTGGCTCGATCGCCGAGCCGATGTAGATGGCGGACAGGGCGGCGAAGATGAAGGCCTGGATTCCGACCACGATTCCGACCTCGAAGATGTAGAACGCGCTCGCGAAGACAATCACCGGCAGCAGCGCGAGCGACTGGAGGATGAACATCAGGCCGATGAACGTGAGGATCAGGATGTGGCCTGCAAGCATGTTCGCGAACAGTCGAACAGAGAGTGAGATCAGGCGCATGAACTGGCCGAGGATCTCGAGCGGGACGATGAGCGCGAGCAGCGGCTTCGGGGCCTCGGGGATCCAGCTCTTGAAGTAGCGGACCGGGCCGTTCCAGCGAATGCCCTCGAAATGGGTGAACACGAAGGTGAGCAAGGCGAGCGCGAGCGTCACGGAGAGCGACGACGTGGCTGCGTAGATTCCCCAAACCGGTATGCCGTGCCAGGTCTCGCCCGTGAGGGGTAGCGGCAGGAAACCAATCAGGTTGACGGTGAAGATGAAGAGCGCGAGCGAGGCGACATACGGGAACCAGCGGCCGATCGCCTTACCAGGCAGGCCCTGCTCGGCGATCTGAACCTGGGTCACTTCGTAGATCGCTTCGCCGACCGTTTGGCGGCGGTCTGGCAGCAGCGCAAGGCGCGAGCGCATCAGGAGGAGCCCGAGCAGGATCGTCAGCCCCGTGCCGATCAGCAGATAGGCCACGGCCTTGGTGATCGACAGGTTGAGCGGGCCGAGGTGGATCGGAATCCAGTTGTGCTGCTCGAACTCCGTAGTCGGGTCGAACTTGCCCCGCGCGAGCGCGGGCGCCGGGATGGTCAATGCGAAGAGTGTCGCTATCGCAACCGCACGCCTCATGCCTTCGGCTCCTGCGTGTAGTAGCTGGCGATCGAGACAGAGAGCTCAGCCGTGTAGGCGAGCCCGTAGAGGAGCGCAGCCGCGAGCCCGACCGTCCGGTTCGACGCTGCGACGGCGACGAGCACGACCAGCACCGCGAGAAGCCTCCCCATCATTCCGAACGCCAGCACGCTTGAGGCCGCGAGGTTATCCGCGGAGGGGCGTACGCGCGCCAGCAGGAGGCCGAGGGCTTGGACGCCGAGCCAGACAATCGCCGCGATCGCCCAGCCCGCGAATGGCCAGCCGGCGAGGAGGAACACCGGCAGCGCGAGCGCGATCGTCCCGGCTCCAGCGGCGACGGGCAGCAGCCGTCCCGGGACCGGACGCGGCGCGCCCAGGGCGGTCGTCCTCACGAGAGCGCCTCTCGGTAGCGGAAGTAGACGGCGACGATGCCCGCAGGGACTCCGACGACCGAGCCGCCGAGGACGCCGTAAGCGATCGAGCCGGCGGCCCAGCCCACGAGAGCTCCGACACCGACGGAAGCCGCGGTCGCCGCCGCGAGGAGCATGCCCGCTCCCGCCGGCTGAAACGTCGGGCGGGAACTAGGAGGGGCCGGCTCCATCGGTCGCGAGCATACCAAAGCTTGTAACACGGAGATTCCGCTATTTCTCCACAAAAAGCGGCCAATCGGGGCCGACTTTGTACGGCGCCACTGAGACGTTGCTTGCAATGCCGCCGGAAGCGGTGCCCGGCTTTGCCGGCGCAGCTGTCTATCTTTGCGCACGTGGACGAGCCGCAGGTCGAGGTGCTCGGGCAGGGGCCCCGGGTCGTGCTCGTCCACGGCAGCGTCGGCAACGCGGCGGCAACCTGGGCGCAACAGCGCCCGCTCGCCGAGCGGTACACACTCGTGCTCGTGACCCGCCCCGGCTACCCGCCGGGGCCTCCGCGCGAGCGAATCGACTTCGCCGAGCAGGCCGAGCAGGTCGCAACGCTGCTTCGACCAGGCGACCACCTCGTCGGCCACTCATACGGCGGCGTCATCTCGCTGCTCGCGGCGTCGCAGCGGCCGGACACGCTGCGCTCGCTGACCGTGAACGAACCGCCGGCGTTCGGCGTCGCGCGAGGAGATCCCGCGGTCGAGGACTTCCTGAACCGCTTCCCGCAGGCGCCGCGCGAGCCGCGCGCCTACCTGGACTTCTTTTTGCCGCTCGTCGGCAGCAACATGCCGCTGCCCGACCCCCTGCCTCCGGACCTGGAAGCCGGCGCCCGCGCGGCGCTCGGCGAGCGCCCGCCGCACGAGGCCGAGATTCCGCTGAGCGAGCTCGCGGCGACGCGGTTCCCGAAGCTCGTCGTCTCGGGCGGCCACAGCGCGGTCTTCGACGCGGTCTGCGACGCGCTCGAGCGCGAGCTGGGCGCCGAGCGGGCCGTCGTCCCGGGGGCCGGGCACAGCATTCCCCGAGCGCCCGGCTACACCGAGACGCTCGCCCGCTTCCTCGAGTCCGCGTGATTCGGCCGGCCTGATGGGGCGCGTCTGGGTCGACCTGACCAATTCGGCGCACGTCGTCGTCCTCCGGCCGCTCGTCGAGCTGCTCGAGACAGGCGGGCACCAGGTGACGCTGACGGCGAGGCCCCTCTCGCACACGACGGACCTGCTCGACGACTGGGGTCACCCGTACACCGCAATTGGACAGCACGGCGGCGCGAGTCGACTCGGCAAGGCGCTTGCTGCGACGTCGAGGGTCGCTCAGGCCTTCGCGTTCGCGCGCGGGAAGCACTTCGACTACGGCCTCGCCCACGGCTCGACCGACCTGCCGCCAGTCGGGCGGGTGCTGGGGATCCCGAACACGACGATGTTCGACTACGAGTGGGCGCGGCTCCAGCACGAGCTCAACTGCCGGCTCGCGACGCGCGTGCTCGTTCCTGACACGATCCCGGCCGAGCGGCTCGCGCCCTACGCGCGTCCGCCGAAGCTCGTTCGTTATCCCGGGCTGAAGGAGGAGTACTACCTCTCCGATTTCGAGCCCGACGAGTCGGTGTTGCACGAGCTCGGCGTCGAACGCGAGCGGCTGGTCGCCGTCGTCCGCACGGCACCGTCATACGCGCTCTACCTGGGCGGCTCCGAGAACGAGCTGCTGCCGCGCGTGTTGCGGCGGCTGCTCGACGAAGGCGCGCAGACCGTCGTCCTCGCCCGAACCGACGAGCAGCGCCGCGCCCTGCGCGAGCTCGACCCCGGTCTCGTCGTGCCGGAGCGCGCTGTCGACGGGCGCAGCCTCGCCGCGCTGGCCGACCTCGTCGTCTCTGCGGGCGGAACGATGATCCGCGAGGCCGCCGTGCTTGGGACGCCGGTCTGGTCGATCTTCGAGGGCCGGCTCGGCGCGGTCGACGAGCACCTCGAACGAGAGGGGCGGATTCGCTTCTTGCGCGACCCTGCCGACCTCGTCGTGGCCAGGGCGCCCGAGCGGAAGCCGCGCATGCGCCGTGACCCCGCTGACCTACTCCGGCTCGCGGTCCCTTTTTTTAGTGCCGGCCGCCGGCCGTGAGTGCGCGCTCGACGGCCTCCTCGCGCTCCGGTTCCTGCACGACCTTCCCGCGCCGGAGCACTTGGAGATGCCGCGACTTGATGATCTCGAGCGTATAGACGATCCAAACGGAGGCGGCGAGCACGAAGATCCCCACCCCCAGCGCGATCAGTGTGTTGTCGAGCTGCCAGTGCCCGAGCGGCCGCGGTGGCTCAAAGCGCAGCAGCAGCGCGTAGGCGGCGAGCAGCAGCGCCCAAAGGTGCAGGTACGCGGCGGTCCGCCGCTGCGAGTAGCCGATCCGCATGAAGCGGTGGTAGAAGTGATTCTGGTCGGGCGCGAACGGCGAGCGTTTGTACTTGAGCCGCTTCGCGATCACGAACGAGGTGTCGAGGATCGGCACGGCCATGACGAGGAGCGGCCCGGCGAGCGCAATCGTCGCCGCCGTCTTCAGGACTCCCTGAACCGCGACGCAGGCCAGGAGGAAGCCGAGCGCGAGCGCTCCGGTGTCGCCCATGAACACCCGGGCCGGGTGGAAGTTGTAACGGAGGAACGCGAGCGTGGCGCCGCAGATGATCGCGGCGAGCGCAGCCGCGTCGGCGCGGTGGAAAGACGCCGCGAGGATCGCGAACGAGCCGGCCGCGATGGCGACGATCCCCGACGCGAGCGAGTCCATCCCGTCGATCAGGTTGACGAGGTTCGCGAGCGCCGCGATCCAGAAGACCGTCAGCGGGTAGGCGCCCCAGCCGAGGTCGAAGTTCCCGACCACCGGCAACCCGACGTTCTTCCACGTCATCCCGAAGGCGGCGACCGGGATCAGCGAAGCGACGACGATCCCCGCCATCTTCACTTTCGCGTCGATGCCTTTGATGTCGTCGATTAGCCCGAGAGCAGCAACCATCAGCGTGCCGAGTAGGATCCCGAGATAGCGGCCCTCCGGCTTGATGAAGACGGCCATCGGCACCGCGATCCCGATCACGATTGCGAGCCCGCCGATCCGCGGGATCGGGCGGTCGCCGTGGACGCGCGGGCGGTCGTGTTTGTCGTCCACCCCGCCAACCAGCGGCGCGAGGCGCGCCACGAGGGGCGTCAGCAGGAGCACGATGCCCACAGCCGTCACGAACCCCCAGACCGCCGTCGTGTCGCGTACGAGCGCGTGCACCGAGTCCGGGAAGGACATTGCCAGCGGTTATAGCAATGGGGATCGGCCGCCGTGGCATCGCGCAGGCGACGCTTTGGCTTGGCAAGACTTGAACGGCGGCGCCGAAACTGGCTCCTGCAAGACAGGTTGCTAGCCTGCACAGCCTCTTGAGCAAGCTTCTCTCACCGGAAACGACCTTCGACGAGCGGATCGCCCAGCGCACGGCGGCGATCGGCATCGTCGGGCTCGGTTACGCCGGCCTGCCGCTCGCGATGGCCTTTGCGGAGACCGGCTTCGACGTCGCCGGCATCGATCTGAACGAGCAACGCGTCCGCGCCGTTCAGACGCACGAGTCGTACCTCGTCGATGTCCCCGCGGAGCGCTACGAGGAGCTTGACGGCACCCTGAGCGCGACGACCGACTACGCGGCGGTCGCCGAGCTCGATGCGCTGACTATCTGCGTGCCGACCCCGCTCTCGAAGACGCGGACGCCCGACCTCAACTACATCGTCTCCGCGGCCGAGTCGGTCGGCTCGAACATCAAGCCGGGGATGCTGATCGTGCTGCAGTCGACGACGCATCCGGGCACGACCGAGGAGGTCGTGCTGCCGATCCTCGAGGAGCGCTCCGGCGGCAAGGTCGGCAAGGACTTCTTCCTCGGCTACGCGCCGGAGCGAGTCGACCCGGGCAACCTGAAGTACACGATCAAGAACACGCCGAAGCTCGTCGCCGGCGTCACCGAGGAGTGCCTGCGCCGGACCGCGCTTCTCTACGAGCAGATCGTCGACACCGTCGAGCCGGTCTCGAGCCCGATGGTCGCCGAGACGGCGAAGCTGCACGAGAACACGTTCCGCGCCGTCAACATCGCGCTCGCGAACGAGCTCGCGCTGATGTGCGACCGGCTCGGGATCTCGCCCTGGGAGGTGATCGAGGCCGCGTCCTCGAAGCCGTTCGGCTTCCTGCCACACTATCCCGGCCCGGGTCTCGGCGGCGACTGCATCCCGGTCGTGCCGCACTTCCTCGCTTGGCGGCTGCGCGAGTACGGCTACTCGGCGCGCCTGATCGAGGCGGCGCACGAGATCAACGCAGCGATGCCGCTCTTCGTCGTCCAGAAGATCGCCGACGCGCTCAACGAGGCCGGCCGGCCGATCAAAGGTTCGCGACTGCTGCTGCTAGGGATGGCCTACAAGGCCGACGTCCACGACACGCGGGAGTCGCCTTCGCTCGAGATCATGCGGCAGCTGATCCAGCGCGGCGGCGACGTCCGCTACTGCGATCCGTGGGTGTCCGAGGTCGAGCTCGACGGGGAGACGCACCGCTCGGTCGACTGGTCGGCGGACGAGGTCACCGCGGCCGACTGCGTCGTCGTGCTGACGCCGCACACCGTCTTCTCGGAGCAGCCGCTCTGGGATCAGGCGCGGCTGATCGTCGACACGCGCCACGCGGTCCCGGACGGGCCGACCGTCCACCAGATTTAGGCTGTGGCTCGCGTCCTGGTCCTCGGGGCCGGGTACATCGGCGCGAAGCTGGCCGAACTCGCGCTCGCCGACGGACACGAGGTCGTGCTCGCCGACAACTGGTTCGCGACCGAGCGCTCGCAGGTGGACAGGCTCGCGGCCGCCGGCGCGCGCGTCGAGACGGCGGACATCCGCGAGGGCATCGGCGGGCTGCTGGAGCCGCGGCCCGACGTCGTCTACCTGCTCGCGGCGCAGGCTTCACGGCCGCTGTCCGAGCGCGACCCGGACTACACAGAGGAGACGAATGTCAGCGGAACGCGGCGCGTCGGCGAGGCGGTCGGGAGGGCCGGCGTGCCGCGACTCGTCTTCGGCTCGTCGCTGCATGTCTACGGCGGCGCGCTAGGCGGCGAGGTCGGGCCGGAGACTCCATACGGAGCGCAGGGGGATCTAGCCCATCTCTCGAAGATCTACGGCGAGCAAGCACTCGCGATCGAGGCAAGGCGGCACGGCTTCGAGCTTGCGATCCTGCGGCTGGGAATCGTCTACGGTCAAAGTCCGGTCGAACACGACGCCGAGGAGTCGCAGACCGTCGTCGACAAGTTCCACCGGCTCGCGGCTGCCGGTGAGAAGCTGCCGCTCGACGACGGCGGTCGG
>Ga0209808_1000070_pt1 | contig 52782 bp, 43 predicted proteins | sample GraSoiAngelo_157_FD_186171 | JGI IMG/M metagenome (GOLD analysis project Ga0209808, IMG submission 186171) | Grasslands soil microbial communities from the Angelo Coastal Reserve, California, USA - 14_1009_16_20cm (SPAdes) (version 2) | ecosystem: Environmental > Terrestrial > Soil > Grasslands ... | reverse complement strand
CGCTTTGTCGATCCAGGCGCCGAAGAGGAGTTCCAGAAGGTAATGGCGATCGTCGAGGAAGTGCGCGGTCATCGCCAGGCCGCGGGCGCGCCGGCCCGCGGTGGCAAGCTGCACCTCGACCGTTCCAGCAACGACTCAATCGCCCGTCTTGCGGCGCGACTCGCACACGTGGAGCTGGTCGACGTCCTGGACGCCCAGGGCACGCCGCTCGCCGTCGCCCCGGGACGCGTGGCGTTCCCTGCGGGATCTGGCGACGCGAGACGAGACAAGGAACGCAAGCGTCTTGCCGACGATCTCGCCAAGGTGGAGGCAAAGCTCGCCAACCCCGACTTCCAGGCCAAAGCGCCGCCCGAGGTCGTGGCGAACCTGGAAGAGCGGGCGGTCGCGGCCCGGGCGGCGCTCGAGAGGCTGACCACCGGACAATAGACGGCGCATGCCGTCAGCCGCGGTCCTCGGACCGGTGGTCATACCCCTGCTCGCAGCCGCCGTCATTGCGGCTGTCGGGCTCGCGCGTTTTGACCTGGGGCGCACGGCGGGCGCCGGCGGAGCGTGGGGCTGCGTGGCCGCCCTGCTCGCGCTGTGGCTGCCGGTCCGCTCGTCGGTCGAACTGATTCTCGGACAGCTGGGTTACGGCTCGGCGCTCGACCTGCGGATCGACGGCGTCACGTTCGCATTCGGCCTGATGATCGCCGTACCGATCGCCGTTCTTCTCACGCTGCAGCCCCGCGCCTGGCCCCAGACGGCGCTGTCGCTGCTGGCGCTGGCCGCGGCGATGGCGGCGGTCGAGGCGGGAGGCGTGGTCCTGACGGCAATCGCCGGCGGAACGGTGGCCACCCTCGCCGTCGTCATGCTCGAAACCGAAGATCCACGCGCGCCGCGGCCGAGCTGGGCCCTGCTGCTGGCCGGCTGGCTGGGAGTCGCGTGGGTCGGCGTGATCCTGCAGGTCGTCGGCGGCACCGCTGTGTACACGGCGGTGCCTGTGGCGGCCATCACCGGCCCTGTGTTTGCCGTCCTCGCCGCCTCGGCTGTGATTGCTTCATGTCTTTTTCCATGGCGGACGTGGCTCGCGGTGCTTTGGAGGCGTCCTTCGCTCCGCGCGGCGGCCGTCACGATCGCGACCGTCTATCCCCTCGGCTTCTATCTACTCATCAGGGCGTACGAGCTTGGCGACGGCCGCTATCCACATCCACTCTTCAACGTCGGGCTCGCCGTCCTAGGGATCGCCGCGGCCTTTGCGGCCGCAGCACGGGCGCAAGCGGCCGCCACCCGTCGCGAGTTTTTCGGCGAGGTCATCCCGGGCTTTGGCGGATTCGCTCTCACCGCCATCGCGATTGGGACGCCACTGGGACTCGTCGCCGGTCTCATCCTTCTGGCCACAGCCTCAGCCTTGGTCGCCTGCCTTGCGCTGCTGCCCGACCGCGCCGGAATCGCTTCCGTCGTGGCGGTCGCCGCCGCCGTCGGCCTACCGCCAGGGCTTGCCTTCGGCGCGCGCGTCGTCGGCGTCGAAGCGACGTTCGAGGCCGGCGACTTCCTCGGCTTGATCGGGGTCGCGAGCGCCGCCGCCTGGGCGACCTGGATGGTCGCCGGCGCGCGAGCGATCGGGCTGCCGGGTGGTCGCGGCCGTCCGGCCAGCGAGACGTTTGCGGGCGTGGCGATGTTGATCGCCACGTTGACCCTGGTTGCGGGCCCCGCCCTTGCCGTAATTCAGTTCGGCATGGCGAACCCCGTTGCCGCGGAGGTGATGCAGGCGACCGCCGGGACGCTCACCGGAGGACGCGTTGCGGTCGTCACCGTTTCCAGCGTCCTGCCGGTCGTCACCCTGTTCGTACCGCTGCTCTTGATCGGCGTCGTGATTTACGCGTTGACCGACATCTCCGCGATTCGAACCCAGGCGCGGCCGGCCATCTTCCGGATTCCCGCGGCGGCCTCGCTCGAGCGCTTCCGCGCAGCGGTCCGCGCCGCCAGCGTCCCTGACCAGTACCGGACGATCCTGAACCTGAAGCAGCTGGAAGCCGCCGCAGCCGGCGGAAGCCCCGTGTTCTGGCTGGCCGCGCTGGTCGCCCTCGGTTTCGCAGTGACGCGCTAGTTGCTCGAAGCGGGGGCGGCGTTTGTCGCCTGGCTGGGCATGTCGGTCGTCGTGCTTGCCGACGGGCGGCGTGGCCTTGCACTAGGCATCGTGCTGGTCACCGCCGGTCTCGCGGTGATCGTTTTCCAGGGCGCGGGCCCCATCGCCGCCGGCGCGCTCGGTGTAGGTGGCGCGGCTGCGGCGCTGAGGCGGCTGACCCATGGTCCGAGCGGTTGGCGGGTCATGCCTCCGGGTTCGACGCCTCGTGTCGTGCTTTGCGTGGCGGCAGGCATCCTCGTGCTGTGGATCTCTTTTTCAGCCACCACGGCCGGAGACGGTGCATTGCGTTTTGTCATCCTCACGGTCCTGGGTCTTTCAGTCGCTCGGGTGCTTTCGAGCGACGAGCCGTCGACCCTATTGACCGCTATTGCCCTCCTTGCCCTTGGGATTGCTGCAACGGTGGGCATCGGCAGCGTGGCGCACGGCCTCGGCGCGGTGACTCAGTCCGAGTGGCCGTACATCGCGGCCGCGCTGGTCGCGGCGCTTGCCGGATGGCTTCCAGTGAGGACGGCAAATGTGGCCTGAGTCGGCCGAGGTCGTTGTCTTCACCGCGTTTGCCCTTGCATTCGCGTTGACCTTTGCGCCCGCGCCCACGCAGCGGCGCTCGCTCATGTTCCGTGGTGGCGTGGGCCTGGCCGGCACGATCGCGATCGCTACGGTCCCAACCTTCGAGCTGTCGCTGCTCGCCCTGCTGGTGCTCGGCGTCCTTCATGCGGCAGTGAATGGAAAGCAATCGTTCGCAACGCGCCTCAGGGCGCCCGTGCTGGCGGTGGCATTGCTTGCGCTTGCACTCGTGCTCGCGCGCGCTCAGGGATCGGACGTGCTCGGCCGCTTTGCCGCGGTGGGACTCGTCGCGGGACTTGCCGCCGGGATCGGTTTGCTCCCTTACCTCCATCCCTTCGACCCTGAGGACCCCGTAAGCGCATCGCCAATTGCGTGGTTTGCCTTCATCGGCCCTGTGCTGGCGGTCGTGGTCGTCGCGGGCACACACGGCGTGCTCGGACCGGATGCCGGCGGCGCCTTCGGCGCGACGCTCGTCGGCGTTGGCCTTGTCAACGTGGCGTGGGGCGGCGTGGCGGCGTGGTCCACGGAAAACACGATCGCCGCCTGGCGTTACTCGTTCATCGCCGACTGGGGCCTGGCGCTGTGCGGGTTCGGCCTCACCGTGGCCGATGGCCGGCGCGCCGCGTTGCTTGTCATATTCAGCATCGTTCTGTGCCGTCTACCGCTGTACGTCGCCTCCCGCCAGGCGCTCCGCGAGAAGGCTTTGACGGAGCGGCCGGTCAACCTCGTCGTCGCGGCCGCCCTCGCCGGGTCGGCGCCTTTTGCCGGATTTGCGGCCCGCGTCCTACTCCTTCGCGGCGCGACGCAGATGTTCTGGCCGTTGGGACTCGTGCTGGCCATCGCGATGCTGCTCTGGCTTCCCGGGTCCCTGAGGCTCGGTCGAAGCCTGGGTCTTCCCCGCGGCCGCCGGGCGCTTGGTGTGGCCCTCGTGCTTGCGCTCAACGTCGCGGTCGGCCTGTATCCGCTTCCTCTGCTCCAGGCCGCCGGGCAATGATCCAGATCCTCTCGGGCGTCGCGACCCACGCGGTGGCGCTTCTCCTTTACCCGGGCCTGGCCGCGATTCTCGCGTTCGGCGGCCTGGTCGAGCTCGTGTGGATGCGACTGAGCGTGCCGGAGCCCGGGTGGCCAGAGCTTTCACGGCGCCGGCCCACTCCTGTGGCCGGCACCATCGCCGTGGGCGCGATCCTCGCGTCGGTCCAGCTTGCTGCGCCCTACAACCTGGTCCCCGGGGAGGAGCGCAGCATCGTGCTGGCCGCCGTGGGACTCGCCTTCACAGTGTGGGCCGAGCTTGCGCTAACGGTCGAGTTCGTGGCCGAGCCTGGCCTGCTGCTGGTCATCCAGATGTGCTGGCTGCTCGCCGTGCTCGGCCCGGCAGTGCAGCCTGAGAGCCTGCGCCCGCAGGTGCTTGGCAACGTGCTCGTCCCCGGACTGCTCCCTGTGAAGCTCGCCTGCGCATTCCTTTATCTGTTGTGCCTGCCGGCGCTCATGCGCCTGTGGCCGCTCGCGCCACCAACCGAACGGCGCGGCCGGCGGAGGTTGGACGCGCGCCGCGTTCTCACGTGGTTTCCTTACTGCGGCCTTTTCACGACGCTTTACTTTCCGCCTCAAGGGGACGATGCTCCCGGCCTTCTACGGTTTTTCGGTTTGACCGTTGTCGTCGCGGCGGTTGTGATCGTGGCCGGGATCGTGGTCCAGAGACGTGGGGCGGGCGTCGTGCGCGGAACCTACACGCGCGTGGTCACACCTTTCGCTGGTCTCGTGCTCGTGACCGTCATGGCGACGTCGATCTTGATGAAGTAGAAGCTCAGCCTCCAACCAACAGCCGGCGCGGGGAGGGTGCTCATCCGCCTCTTGGTACAATCACTCGCCGTGCCCAAGCCTGATAGTTCGCTGTCGGCCGTCGTCGTCAGCGGCGGCAAGCAGTACCGCGTAGCCCCCGGCGACCGAATCCTGGTCGACAGGCTCGCCGCGGAGCCGGGTTCCTCGGTGAAGCTCGGCCGCGTGCTGCTCTTCAACGACGGCGCCGAGATCAAGGTAGGTAATCCGGCGGTGGACGGCCTCGACATCGACGCCAAGGTGATCGCGCACCGCCGCGGCCCACGCCTCGAAAGCATCCGCTACAAGTCGAAGAAGCGCGTGCGCGTGCACCATGGCGGCCGCGCTCACCAGACCGCACTCGAGATCATCGCCGTCGGCGGCATCGGTCTCCCGGTCGAAGAGAAGGAAGGCAAGGAAGCGAAGGACAAGGCCAAGCCGAAGGGCCGCGCCGAGGCCGCGCCGAAGAAGAAGGTGACCGCGTCGAAGGCCAAGGCTGGCGAGGCCAAGGCCGAGGTTGTCGAAGAGGATGTTGAGACGCCCAAGAAGACGACGCGGCGGACCAAGAAGGAGACGAAGTAGTTGGCTCACAAGAAAGGCGGCGGCTCGTCGCGCAACGGCCGCGACTCGAACCCGCAGATGCTCGGGGTCAAGATCTACGGCGGCCAGGTCGTCAGCGCGGGCGCCATCCTTGTCCGCCAGCGCGGGACGAAGATCGCGCCTGGAGAAGGCGTCGGCGTCGGCCGCGATGACACGCTGTTCGCGCTGGTCCCCGGCCAGGTCAGGTACGAGCGCGTGGGCAAGGACCGCCGTCGCGTGAAAATTCAGAACGCCCAGGAAAGCTGACGGCAGACACTTCGTCGACTCCGCCCGCATCGTGGTGCGCGGCGGTCACGGTGGCAAAGGCTCGGCCTCGTTCAGGCGTGAGCCCTTCACACCTCGCGGCGGTCCCGACGGCGGCGACGGCGGCCGCGGCGGCTCGGTAATCCTCGAAGCGTCGCACGACGTCAGCGATCTCTCTCTATACAAACAGCGGCGGCAGTGGCACGCCGAGCCCGGAGCAAACGGCGCCGGGGTGCGGAAGACAGGGCGCGGCGGCTCTGACATCGTCCTCAAAGTTCCCGTGGGAACCCTCGCGCTCGACCCAGACGGGTCGTTGATCGCCGACCTGGACCGACCCGACGCGCGCGTCGTGATCGCGCGAGGCGGCGCCGGCGGTCGGGGCAATGTCCATTTCAAGAGCTCGACTCGACACGCTCCCGACTACGCGGAGCCAGGACTGAAAGGGGACGAGCTCGAGATCCTGCTCGACCTCAAGCTGATCGCGGACGTGGGTCTGGTCGGACCTCCGAACGCGGGCAAGTCTTCGCTGCTGCGGGCATTGACCGCGGCACGACCGAAGGTCGCCGACTATCCGTTCACCACCCTCGATCCGGAACTGGGCGTGGCCGAGGTCGATGGCCATCGCATGGTGCTGGCGGACATCCCGGGTTTGATCGAAGGCGCTGCTCAAGGCGCCGGGCTTGGGCAGCGATTCCTGCGCCACGTGGAGCGCACCAAGGCGCTGGTTTACGTTCTGGATGGTTCGTCAGCGGACCCCTGGAAGGATCTCGAGACGGTGCGGCAAGAGGTCGCGCAGTTCTCGGCCGAGCTCGCCAAGCGGCCTCACCTGATCGCGGTGAACAAGGTCGACCTCGAGCCGGCGCGAAGGCTGCGTTCGCGCAGCAGGCGTGCGGGCGTGCACTTCGTCTCTGCGCTGGCCGGGGAAGGCCTGCCGACGCTGATGGAGGCGATCGCAAAGCTCGTGACGTCGGCACCCGAACCTCCTGCGCCGGCGCCTCTCAGGGTGACGCGACTGCCCGTCCTCCGACGAGCGGACCTCGTCGTGGAGCGGACGCCGACCGGCTTCGTTGTGCGCGGCGAGCGTGTGGAGAGTTTGGTGGGACGGACCGACCTCGAATCCGAGGGCGGCCTCGCCAGGTTTCAAGCGGCGCTGGATCGCCTCGGCGTGAACACGGCTCTGGAAGCCGCGGGCGTGACGCCGGGTGAAACCGTCACGATCGCCGGGGTGGAGTTCGAGTACCAGCCGTGAGGATCGGCATCCTCGGCGGCACTTTCGATCCGATCCACCTCGGCCACCTGGCGGCCGCCCGCGCCGCCATCGAATGCGCCGACCTGGACCGCGTTCTGCTGATTCCGACGGGCCAGCCACCGCATCGAAGCGCCGCAGTGGCCAGCGCCGAGCAGCGGCTGGAGATGTGCCGGCTTGCGATCGGCACGGATAAGACGCTCGAGGTGTCGGATGTGGAGATCCGCAGGGGCGGCGTCTCGTACACGGCCGAGACATTGAAGGAGCTGAAGCGGATCTACCCGCACAACGAGCTGTTCCTCATCCTGGGCTGGGACGCCGCCAGGTTGTTCGCGACCTGGCGTGTGCCAGAAGAGATCCGGCACCTCGCCGCGGTCGTGGTGGTCACCCGGCCGGGGAGCGGTTCGCCCGAGCCCGCCGCGCTGCCATCAGCCGGCCTCGATCCGGCGAAGACGATCCTCTGCGTTCGATCGACGCCGGACATTTCGGGGAGCGCGCTGCGGCGTGCCATCGCGAACAGAGAGCCGGTCGGCGACAGGCTGCCCGCCGCCGTGGAGCAGTACATCGCCCAAAAGGGCCTCTATGGGGATAATCGTTAAGTTGGCTGCTCAACGGACCAGGCGACCCACTCCGCTGCAGCTGGCCCGCCTGCTGCGGAGCGCCGCAGCCGAGAAGAAAGCGTGGGATCCGGTCGTCATCGACGTCCGCGACCAGACCTCAGTCGCCGACTACTTCGTCATCTGCGAGGGCGAGACGGATCGTCAGGTGCGTGCCATCGCCGACGGGATGGTGGAAGCCGCGAAGGCCAAAGACCTGAGACCGCTCGCGGTGGACGGCTACGACGACGCGGGCTGGATCCTTCTTGATTTCGACTCGGTGCTCGCACACGTCTTCCTGCCTGGCGAGCGTTCGTACTACGACCTGGAGGCTTTGTGGGCGCCGGCGGCGAAGCGGCGGAGAAAAGCAGCCTCGGCTTAGGCCCTAGATAAGTTGGGCGTAGCGGTCGTAGATCTCGCGAAGCTCGGCCGGCGGTTCGACGCGGTGCTTTTTCATCACATCGAACAGACTCAAGATGTGGCGCACGCCCGCAAGCGTGACGCCCTTCTCCCGCGTCAGGTTCTGGATGACCTGTACCTTGCTGATGTCCCGCTGCGAATAGCGACGCCGGTTGGTGAGGGTGCGATGCGGCTCGATGAGCTGCGCATCCTCGTACAGCATCAGAGTGCGCGGATGGGTTTCCAGGATCTCAGCCGCGACGCTGATCGTATACAGCGGCTTGTCCATATCGCTGAAGGATTGGTGATGGCTTCGCGGGCCCCGGTTGTTGGCCGCCATTACTTGAGGGATTTCAGAACCTGGATGATGGCCGGTCCGAGCAGCACGACCCAGAGAACCGGAAAGATGCAGCCCACCATCGGGAACACCATTCGAGATGAGGCCTGCGCAGCCCGTTCCTGCGCGCCCTGGCGCTGGCGGCGCCGCATCTCAGTCGCCTGCACGCGCAAGAGGCGTGCGATCGGCACGCCCATCTGATCCGACTGCACGATCGACTCGACGAGGTGGTGGAGGTCTGGCACGCCGGCCGTGTCCGCCATGTGCTCGAGGGCGGCCATACGCGGCCGGCCCAGGCGGATCTCCCGCAGGACCTTGCCGATCTCGTCTCCGAGCGCGTTGTGGAAGCGTTCCACGATGCTCAGCAAGCCTTCGTCAAGACTCATCCCTGACTCAACCACCAGCGTCAGCAGGTCGGTCGCTTCGGCCAGCGAGCGCTGGATCTGGCGGCGGCGCACCGATATCCGCTGCTCCAGCCACAGGCTCGGCGCCAGGTACCCGAGCAGGGCGAACACGATACCGGTGAGCGGCGCCGAGATGAGGTCGGACACTCCGAGCGGCAGGATCAAGCCGATCGCGAGGCCCGCGATGGCCAGCAGTGCGGCGAGACTGTAGCGCACCGCCTGGAAGCCGGCCGGCGTCAGGTTCCCGGGGTTACCGGCCTGGCTGAGCTTCTGCCGGACCTGGATCGCCGTTCTGGCGGGCAGTCGGGAAACCGGCCGAAGCAGCGTCTCGAGCCGCTTGATGAACGTGGGGCGTTGGGCTCCCGATACGACGCCGCCATTCGCCGCCGCCGCACGGAACTGGTCGAGGGCGATGAAGTAGGCGAAGACGATTCCGCCGCAGATGATCCCGGCGGCGATCGCGAGCTGCATCACCGCTAGCGGCCCGCCAACCTAGGATTCCAGCGCGGTCATGCGCTGGATGATCAGGTTGCCGAGGAGGATCATGAAGGCCGCGAAGCCCAGCATCACGTAGCCGATCCACGTCGTGGTCATCGGCGCGTAATAGCCGGGGACGAAGACATAGAGACCAAGCGCGAGCAGGATCGGCAGGCCGGTGATGATGCTTGCCGAAGCGCGCGATTGCGCGGTGAGAACGCTCATGTCGCGCTTGGTCTGCAGCCGGTCGCGCAGGGTGTCGGAAATCGTGTCGAGGACCTCTGCCAGGTTTCCGCCGACTCGAATGTGCAGCAGGATGGCGGTCACGATGAACTCGAGGTCAGCGCTGTTGATGCGGAGGAGCAGCGCGCTCAGCGCGTCCTCGACCGAGGTGCCGAGCGTGATCTCGGTCGCCACGCGCTCGAATTCGGTGGAGACCGGCGGTTGCGACTTCGCAGCCACAGTCTCGAGTGCGCGGTCGATCGCGTATCCAGTCTTCAGAGAGTTGGAAAGAAGCTGCAGCATGCTGGCGAGCTGCTCGTTGAAGAGCTTCGTGCGCCGCCGCTGGAGGTACGCGACGACGAGCGGCGGGATCACGAAGCCGACCACGCCCAGGATGATCGGGCCGATGGAAAAGCCGAATCGGAAGAGGCCGATCAGCGCGCCGAGAGCGACCGCGCCGATGCGGATCAGCAAGTACTCGGGCGGTGTGAGGTTCAGCCCTGCGCGCGCGAGGTCTTCGCTCAACGTCGGCTTGCCCTGGACCCTGCGGCGCTGGCTGAGGTTTTCGGCTGCGGGCTTCAGCAGCCGCTCCACGAGCTCACGCGGCGTCGCCCGCGCCACCGGCTGCGGCGCAGGTGATACTCGACGCTCTTTGCGGACCCTGTCGAGTGCCCAGAAAAAGACGATGATCGCCGCGGCCATCGGGATCGCGACGACGGTTTCCGGTGGCAGGTTCACTTGAACAGGCTGGGGTAGTTGGTCTGGATGAACTGCAGAGTCACGCCGTGGGCGTCTTCGACTGTTTGGCAGTTGGGATCTGGCGCCTGCTCTCCAGGCTGATAGTCCTTGTACGACTCGAGCGAATACTTGAGGGCCGCGTAGGTGATGAACCACGTGATGATCTCTGCCTGGCATTGAGTGATCACGACGGTGAGGCTGCTCGCGTTGCCGTTGCCGGTGGCGCCTAGCGCACCCACTTTGATGACGTGCAGCTGCGTGAAGATCGTCTTGGCGGCCACCTTGCCGGCCGACGATACGGTCGCAATGACGGAGATGTAGTCGCCGGGCTGGATGTAGTCGGCCACCCCCTGCTGCTCGCTCGTCGGGATGGTGAGCGCGACGAAGCCCTTCGGAATCGGCAGGTACTCGGACTGGGAGCCCAACGCCTGGTTCGGTCTGGCCACGTCGTTCGACGCCACGGCCTGGCCCGACGTGATGGAGACGAGGGGCACCATGCCCTGGACGTCCTGGATCCGGGTGAAGTAGATCTTGGGATAGGTCCCGGGCAGCGGGATCGAGCGGGTCGTCAGCGAGTCGGCCGAGATCGGAATCCTCGGCGCCAGGTCTTTGCTCGCCACAACGACAGTCTGGAGGGGACTGGTTCCCGATTGGCTGGCGTTGAGAGCTACGAGGACGAAGGCAACAATGACGATGAGCGCCAGCAAGATGCCGAGCAGGGTGAACGGGCGGCGTGAGGTAATTGCGCTAAAGGTCCGCAAGGCCGACCAATCATAGGCAAGATATCCCGGTGTCGAGCCCCCCTTACTTGATACTCAAAACACCACATCCGGCGCAGCGAGGACAGTCCCTCGTCGAGTTCGCGGTGTCCTCCGTGGTGCTGCTCTTGCTCGTCGGCGGGCTGGTCGACATCGGGCGCTCGATCTTCATCACCGAAGCCCTCTCGAATGCGGCCCGGGAGGGGGCCCGGCACGGCGCCTGGTACGACGCGCCGAACCTCTCACATCCCTACCTTTTCGACGCGCAGATCAAGGCCGCCGTGGACTCCGAGCTTGCCTCGATCTCGCTGCCCGCCTCCATCCTGAAGAACCCGAGCACGACCTGCCCGAGCTCGAGCGACGGCAACAGCCTGCACAACCCTCCCTTCGTGTCGTCGGCTTACCCGTCGACGGCCAACCAAAGCTGGCTGTACATCTGCTACAACAACTCGCCCGGTCTCGACTACACGAGTCCGGCGTCGAACCTGGGCCAGCTCGACGTCAATGTGATCGTCCTGTACAAGTACGGACCGCTGACCCCGCTGGTCACGTCGCAGTTCGGCGCCTTTGAGCTGGCGGCAAACCAGCACATGACGGTGCAAGGAAGCTGATGCGGCCCCGGCCGGCCGGGAAGAGAAGTCAGCGGTCTCAGGCCTTGATCGAGTTCGCCCTCGTCTCGCCGGTGCTCCTGCTCCTGTTGTTCGGCATCGTCGACATCGGGCGCGCGATCTTCTACTACGACACCATCAACCACGCCGCGCGGGAGGGTGCCCGGGTCGCCGTTCGAGCCTCGAACCAGCTGCCCAACAACGGCGATGTGCTGACCAAGGTCAGCAGCCAGATGCTGGGGGCGCCCGTGACAGCGCCGTGCCCGCAAGGGCCGCTGACCGGGGCGACGCCACCCGCCAACGCGGCGTGGCTCTTCATCACAGAGCCGAACCCACCGACGTCGATCGAGACCACGCCTCCGCCGAACGCCCCGGGGGGGGAATATTCGGCGAACGCGAGCGGGGGATGCAGCGCTGTCAACCCCGCGGGAGGCAACGCGCAGCTTCAGGTGACGGTTCGCTTCAACCTCGTGCTCGTCACGCCGATCTTCGCGCAGGCGACCGCGGACCACATCGTGATCTCCGCCGCGGCGGTGTTCAGGACGGAATACTGATGTCGGCAGCGGGGAAGCCAGGAGGCCAATCAGGGCAGGCGATCGTCCTCATCGCCATCATGCTCACCGTCCTCATCGGAATGACCGCGATCGCGATCGACGGCGCCCGCGCGTACGCCCTCCGGCGCGACCTCCAGGCCGCCGTCGACTCGGCGGCGCTGGCGGCCGCGGACAAGCTGCAGCAAACAGGGAACTACGCGACCGCGGAGCAGGCGGCTGCGGACGTGTTCGCCAGCAACGTTCGCCTCTACACCGGACCCTCGTGCTCACCCGGTTTCGGGGCTCCAGGCGCGACGCCCTGGACGGTGACCTGCACGTATTCCGATGGCACAGCCATCACGGAGGTCGTCCGGGCCGCGGGTCCGCAGGGCAGCCAGTTCACCATCTCGGCAACGCGGTCACTCCAGCTGGAGTTCGCGCGCATCCTGAGCAACGGCACGAGCCCGGTGCTCGGCAGCTCCGCGATGGGCAACGTGAACAATCTCGTCTACACACCGGCGGTGGCGGCGCTGGGCCCGGGGGGCTGTGGTGGGGCCGGAGGCACGGCGATCACGCTCAGCGGCAGCGGCACCCTCAACGTGAACGGCGATGTCGTCGCCAACGGGTCGATCACAGTCGCCACGGGAGCGCTGCGGGTCGCGGGCGACGTGTACTCGCGATGCCAGTCATCCGTGGCAGGCGCGACGACAGCTTGCTATCCGAGCGGCGCATCGAGTCCGTGCGCTTATCCCGACATCGTCGGGGCCACGCGATCTGGGTTCCGGCTTGCCGACCCCAACTACCCGGCGCCCACCGTGGTCGGTTCCTCGGAGTCGCGTCCGGGACGCGACGTCAACCTCTCAGCGGGCACGTACGCGGTGAATCCGAACCTCACCACCAACGTGTGTTACTTCCTGGGTGGCGGGGTTTACGCCTGGCAGGCGGGTTACGCCAACAGCGCGGCGCTCGTCAGCAATGAGCTCAAGCCTCCGGACGAACCAAGCTCCTCAAACAACCAGAATGCCGCCCCACGCCAGTTCTGGAACGGCGACGGGGTCAACTGCGCCGGCTCGTTCATGCTGGCGGCCCAGGGCGTCGGCGGCGGGCTCGCGATCCAGCGCGGCACGTGGGCGATCGAGATCACGTCGGTCCGCACGGATAGCCACAACGGCCTGACCTACACACGCGAGAGCGCGCCCTCGATGTGCAGGACCGTGTCGGTGTCGACCGGGCAGGCGATCCAGGTCCAGTTGAGCAACGTGCCCGGCGCGACCTCCTTCAACGTCTACGCGTCGCTGCCGCCGAACGGCTGCGCAGGACCCTTCGGCCTGGCGGGCTCCATTGCTGTCGCCGTCCCGGTTCGCAACAACGACACGAGCGGTTGTCCGTTTGGAAGCGCCCAGGGGAACGGGCACGGCAACGGCAACGGCAACAACGGCGACAACTGCTCGCTGGGCGGTGAGGATGCGGTCTTCAACGCCATCCAGCTCGGACCGCTGTTTGTGCCCAACCTCCTCGCCCAGGCCGGCGTCTCCGGCGCCTATCCGCCGGACAGCGAGACCGCGCCGCTCGGTGCCGGCCTTCCCAACCAGAACCCACCACGCCGAGCGGGCTCCGCGGGGGACCGGGCCAACGAGAACAACTGCGAGTCGACGGCGGGCGTGTACATCACGTGCTCTGGGCCGATCACGCCGGGAGCGGTCGAGTTCTTCGTTCCTTCGGGCGGATGCCTGAGTACGTCAAACAGCGCGGACACCTACATCTTCACCGGCTACCAGTACAACTGGGTCGCCGTCTTCGAGCCGCCCGCCAACGCGTGCGCCAACACATTGGGAGCGACGAGCAACTCCGCCTACATCGGCCTCGTCTACATGCCTTCGGCCACAGCGACGGTGAGCTCGCCCTATACGTTCGAATCCACGGGCGTGGGCGGGTTGATCGCGAGCAGGGTGACCTTCACGGGCACCATGCCGAGCATCACCTACAACGCCAGCTACGCGCCGGTTCCACCGGCGAGTCGCCTCACCAGCTAGCTGACCGGCTCGGCTTCGGGCGTCCGATCCTCGACCGGCGCCGACCCGTTGTGGTCGCCCTGCTCGTGGCGCGCTTCGAGGTGTGCAATCCGGCGATGCATCGTGCTTGCCGCCTTCCCGTCGCCAAGCTCCTCGTAGCGCTCGACCGCCCCATTCCACGCCGCTTTGGCTTCCTCGAGCCTGCCCAACCCCCACATGGCGGTGGCCCGGCTGGCGAGGGCCTGCGCGCGTTCGGCGATCTTGTCCGGCGGCAGGAGCTGGAGCGTGGAGTCGACAAGGCGCAGCACTTCCTCGAACGCGCCCACAGCCAGCGCGTTCTGCGCGGCCTGGCCGAGGAACGTCGCCGTCCGGAAAGGATCCGCCGCGGTGCCGGCCTGGTAGAGGTGATAGCCGATCTCCGCGGCGTGCTCGTTGACGAACTTGCCATAAACGCGCTGGAGGGTGTCGGCCACCGCCAGGTGATAGGCCTGGAGGCGCGGGAGGGGCAGGGTCGCCAGGGCCCGCTGGCGCACGAGGTCGTGTGCAAAACGATAGCTCTGCTTGCCCGCCGAGGCCAGGAAGTGGCCGCGCGTGGCCTCGTCGAGCGCGTCGCGCAGCTCATGGCCCGAGAGCTCGCCGAACGCCTCGAGCAGCGGGATGTCGAAATCGCGTCCGATCACCCCGGCCGCCACGAGCATGCGCTGCGCCGGCTCGCTCAGTCGCTGGATGCGCCGTCCGATGAGCCCGCGCACGCTCTGCGCAAGCTCGAGGTCTTCTTCCGTGAAGCTGGCCTGCTGGCGTGCTCCGCCTTCGAGCATGCTCTCCGACTCCGCCATGTAGAGGAAGGAGTGCTCGACAAAAAGCGGATTGCCTTCGCTGGCGGCCTGGATGCCGAGCAGCTGCACCGGCGTCAGCGGCGTTTCGGCCAGGCCCGCGACGATGCGCTCGACATCATGGTCCGACAGGCGGCCGAGCACGAGACGCTGCGCGCGGCGGCGCCGGAGCAGGCGGGTGAGGATGGTGGTGATTGGCCGACCCGAGTCCAGCTCCGTGTCCCAACACGTGCCGAGGATGACAATCCGGCTTCCGTTGACGCGCTCGGCGAGGTCGCGAAGGAGCATCACCGTCGCTTCATCCGCCCACTGCAGGTCGTCGAGCACGATCAGCATCGGCTTGTTCGCCTGCACGCCGGTGAGGAGGCCGTAGATCGCTTTGAAGAGCTGCTCGCGAACTTTGTCGGCCGCGACCTCGTGAGCGGCCGCCATGCCGCGGACCTTCTGCCGCAAGCTCGGCACGAGCGTCGCGAGCAAGGGACCGTGGCGCCCGACGGCTTCATTCAAGACCTTGGCTGTGGCGCCCGCGATCCCCCCGGCCAGTACATCCCGGAAGGGTCCATACGGCTCGCCGTCCTTTTCGAGAGAGCGGCCGGTCAATACGAGCCAGCCCTTGGCCGCCGCATCGGTGGCGACCTCGGATGCCAGCCTCGACGCCCCGATGCCTGGAGTGCCGGTCAGGAAGACGAGTGAACCGCTGCCCATGGCGGCGCGATCCATGACCAGGCGGATGTCGAGACGTTCCTGCGCGCGATCGACAAAACCGTCGTCAGTCGTCATCACGTGCTGCGTTTCTTTGACTTCGCCAGGCGTGACCTGATGCAGCCGCCAGCGGTCTGGGAATCCCTTGAGCTTGTAGCGGCCCCGGAAGTCGAACTTCATCTCGGAGGTGGGGCCGACGAGCTGGCGGACAATTTCGGAAACGAGGATCTCTCCGCCCTTGGCCTTTCCCGCAACGCGAGCCGCGACGTTGACCGCCGCGCCGAAGATGTCGCCGGCTTCTTCGACCACCTCGCCTGTGTTGAGGCCGATGCGGATCTTGAGCTTCCGTTCCGGGTTCTGCTTGCTGTATTCGGCGATCGCGCGCTGGATGTCGATCGCGCATTCCACGCCGTGACGCGCCGACCCGAAGCTGATCATGAAGCCGTCGCCGAGACCTTTGATCCGGCGGCCGCTGTGCTCCGCGACGCGCTCGTCGATGATCGTCTCGTACGCCCGCATGATCTCGTGCGACGCGGTGAAGCCGCGCGTGGAAAGCAACCGTGTCGATTCCTCGACATCGGTGAACATGATCGTCACGGTGCCCTCGGTCTGGCCCACCGCGAGGCTGCCGATGATCGTCTCAGCGGTCAGAGGAGCCGCTGCGTTGATGGGCTGTCCGAGGCCTTCGGCGATCTCTCGCAGCAGGCCCTGTGAAGCGCGAAAGCCGGCTTCGCCCTGCGGATACCGCACCGTCTGCAGCAGTCCCGCCTCTGCCGCGAGGCGCATCTCGCGGCCCGCGGAATCCTTGCTGATCTTGTTCTGGGATGCGTAATCGCTCGCCTTCAGCTCGGCGCCTTCGAACGCCTCGGTCAGAGGCGGTGCCAGACGGAGGCTGAGGCCCCGCCTTGTGATGATGCTTTCGATCACCGCCTGGATGCGCCGCGATGCGCCTGCGGGACCGGGCGCGCCCTCCGTCCCGCGGACGGTGGGGAGCATGCCGCTGAATCCGTTGGAAGCAGCTGCCAGCTGGCCGAGGGCGGTCGTCGCGCGTGCCATCGCCGTTGCGGCCTCGAGCGCCTGGTGGGCGTGGAGGTCCGGCACCTGCCCGTAGTAGGGCGGGGGCGTGGCTCCTTCGGGCAGCGGCGGGCCGGGATAAGGCTGCGCTGGATACGGCTGGGAGGGATACGTGACGGGCGCACCCTGCTGCGCCGGCGGAACCTCGGGGCGCTCAGCCGGCGCCGCCGCCTGGAGGTCGGCCACCGCGGCGCGAGCCGCGTCGATGAGCTTGCGCATCTCCTCCTGCATCTCAGGCGTCTGCGCCGGAGCAGCGGCCTGAGCGGACGGGGCGGGCGAGGCCGCCGCCGGGCGGTCGGAGCTGAACGGGACAACCACCACCTGCCGAACCACGTTTTCGGTTTTGGCCTGGCCGGACATCAACGGGTCCTTGACGACCGGCATCATGCTGTCGGAGCCCGCGGGGATGAAGCGCGACTTGACCGGGTCGAACAGATCCCGGTTGACCTGGACCCCGTAGAACGCCGCCTTGTCGAGCGCAGTCGGCACGTAGCCGGTCGCGTTGTACTCCAGCCTCAGGTCGGGGCCCATGCCGAGCAGGAAGATGTCGCGCAGGATCGGTCCGTTCGAGTCATAGCCGACGACCTCGGCAATCTGCGCGACTTTCCGCCGGCCGTCCGGCATGCGGGCCTGATGGACGATGAGGTTGACCGCGGACGCGATCTGAGCGCGTACAGCCTCAAACGGTATGTCGATCGAGGCCATCATCACCATCGTCTCGAGACGAGACAGCGCGTCCCGCGCGGAGTTGGAGTGGATGGTCGACATCGAACCGTCGTGACCGGTGTTCATCGCCTGCAGCATGTCGAGGGCCTCCGCGCCGCGGACCTCACCGACCAGGATTCGGTCGGGGCGCATCCGGAGGCTGTTGCGGAGGAGCTGCCGGATGGTCAGCTCGCCCCTGCCCTCAACGTTGGCGGGGCGGTGCTCGAGAGCGATGACGTGCGGGTGGTCGATCTGCAGCTCGGCCGCGTCCTCGATCGTGATCACGCGCTGGTTGTGCGGGATGAACCGCGCGACCACGTTGAGCGTGGTGGTCTTACCTGAACCGGTGCCCCCGGAGACCAGGATGTTCATGCGGCCCAGCACGGCGGCCTGGAGGAACTCCGCCATCGCCGGGCTCAAGCTACCTTCGTGTTTCAGATCGTCGACGCCGAGCACCGCGTCCTTGAACTTGCGAATCGTCAGCGCCGGACCGTGGATCGCGGCGGGCCGGATGATCGCGTTGACACGGCTGCCGTCGGGCAGTCGCGCGTCGACCATCGGGTTGAGCCCGTCGATGTGGCGCCCGGTGGTGGCCACCATGCGGCGGATCGTCTCGAGCAGCTGGTTCTCGTCCTCGAATCGGACGTCGGCCTTGGTCAGGACGCCGCGCCGCTCGATGAAGACCTGATCCGGACCGTTGACCATGATCTCGCTCACCGATCGGTCGTGGAGAAGGCTGTCCAGCGGTCCATAGCCGACCGCAGCGCGAAGGATGATGTCGGCCAGGGCCGATTTCTCCTGCGAGTTGAGGCTGATGCCGTCCTCGAGCAGGAAGCGGTCGAGGTGCGTGCGCACCGCTCGGGAGAAAGCGAGCGTGTCACCCGTCGTGAGGCCGACGTCGCGGATCATCGCGAGGCGGTCGCGAAAATCGTTGGCGAGCTTGTTGAGGTCGCGGCCCTGCCGCGCGGCTGCCTCGAGGATGTCGGAGCGGCGGCGCTGCGGTTGCCCCGGCGGTCTTGTCGTCGTGGTCCACATGTCGACGAACTGCATCTCGAGCAGGGACGGCGACGCGGCCACGGCGGGGATCACCCTCTGCAGCTCGGTGAGGCGGATCTTGATCGCGATGCCCTCGCCCTCCTGCTGCACGCCCTGGTCGATGTAGGCGGCGATCCACTCGCCGTCGCGGAACCGCAGGATTGCTTTGCGCGAGGTCGACTTGTCGCCGGGATCGGCTTCGAGCGCCGAGTCGTCGAGGGAGCCGAAGACGATGTACTTGATGTCCCGGGTGGGGACCATGCGCGCGCGCTGGGAGTCACCGCTGGAATAGAGAGGGAACCCCTCGGAGGAAATCGAACGAGCGTCCGACTCCCCTTCCTCGAGCCCACCGTCGAGGCGGTGAACCACGACCTTGACCCGCGGTGGCCGCTGATCCGGCGCCTGGAGCGTCTCCGTTATGACCTCGCTCATTGCGCTGTCCCGCCGGATGCTAGCACCGGGCTACCGTCCGTCCAACTGGCAAAGGCTCCCGGTCGCATCAGCTGAAACGCTCCGGCGGGCGGCGGCGGTCGAGCACCCACTTCGATCCGGGCATGCGCTTGGCCACGCCCTTGACCTCGGACGCGCGGGCGGCCACCGCGGCGGCGCTGCCGTAGCTGCCGGCTTCCGCGATCACGATGCCGATCGACACCGACACGAGTGGCGTCCGCAGCACGCTGCCGCTCCGCTCCTCGGACTCGATCCACCCGCGGTCTCGATCGATCGGGTCATAGAGGGCGGGGATCGCTTCGTCGAAACGCCTGGTGATCTCGGTGGCGATCGTCTCCGCCATGCTTGGCTCGGTCAGGACCACGAAGTCGTCGCCGCCGACGTGCCCGGCAAAGTGCTGAGGCGAGTGATCCTCTTCGAGGACCTCGAGAATGATCGTGGCGAGCGTCTTGATCACATCGTCGCCGCGCAGGAATCCGTAGTGGTCGTTGTAGCTCTTGAAAGAGTCGATGTCCGGATAGAGCACGGCGAAGCGTTGGTTTTGAGCCAGGCGCCGGCTGATCTCGCGCAGGATGTCGCTGTTGCCGCTCATGCCGGTGAGCGGGCTCAGCCCGCGCGTGGTTGTCGAGCGTGACATCACAGCTCGCAGCCTGGCCACGAGCTCTTCGGGCACGAACGGCTTGGTCACGTAGTCGTCGGCGCCGGAGAGCAGGTGCTCGACTTTGTCTTTGAGCGAATCGCGCACCGTCAGAAACACGACAGGGATCAGGCGGGTGCGGAAGTCCTCGCGAAGCTCGGCCATGATCTGGTCTCCTGTCGTGTCGCCGAGCATCAGGTCGAGCAGGATGATGTCTGGCCGCCACTCGACCGCGGCGTCGTGTGCCGTGGCTCCGTCGTTGACCGTCACGCACTCGATGCCGGCGCGATCGAGAACGCGCTTGACGAGCCGCAGCACCTGCTCGTCGTCGTCGACGACGAGCGCGATGTCGCGGTGGACCAACGCGGAGTGGGGCCGGTCCGTCGGCGAGCCCGCCCTTCTCGCAACTGTCATGCCGTACTCCCCGGGCGCGGCAATTTGTCCGTGAGGAGGATGGCGCGCTCCGCGGCCGTGCGTACTTCCTGGATGTCGGCCTTGACCGCTTCCGGGTCGTTGGTCTCTTCGGCGATCAGCTCGCTGTAGTTGACGATCACCGCGAGCAGGTTGCGGAACTCGTGGATGAGCGCCCGGCCGGAATCCTCGGGCAGCCGCGCGTTCACAGCCGTTTCACCAGCCGCCATTTGTTGACCTCGCCCTCGCGTTCGTAGCCGAGCTCGTCGAGAAGTGAGCGCGCCATGGCGAGGCCGCGACCCGCTTCGCTGTCATGCGCCGGCATCTCGCGCGTGAGGTGCTCGTGGACCGGGACGCCCGAGTCGCTGAGCGACGCCTCGACCGTGACGCCATCGAAGCGAAGCGTGTAATCGACCGGTCGCTCAGTGCCCGCCGGACGGCCGTGGGTGAGGACGTTGCTTCCGATCTCGCCGAGCGCCGTTTCGAAAAAGATGAGCGAGCGATCGTCTTGGGGGCGACCGATCGCCTCCCGCAGCCGCTGGATGGATCCGTGCAGGATGTCCAATCCTTCATCAAGGCCGGTGAACGTCGCGGTGAACTCAAAGCGGCGGTGATTGGACCTCATCGGCTAAAAGCCGGTGAGGGCTTCCTCGACTGTTGCGTAATAAGGAAAGACCCGATCGAGGGTGGTGAGCTCCAGGACCACGCGAACCTGCTGGTTGGGGGCGGCCAGGCGAAGCTCACCGCCCTCGCTGCCGCGAATCTGCTTCAGCACCGCGATGACCGAACCCAGGCCGGTGGAATCGACGAAGCTGACTCCCTCCATGTCGATGACGACCCTCGGCGGGCTGTTTTTCACGACCTCCGAGATCGCGTCCTTGAGCGCCGGAGCCCCGGCCACGTCGAGCCGCCCGGTGGGGGCGACCACGGTGACGCCGTTCTCCGCCTGGCGGGTCTCGACTTCCAAAGCCACAGCCGGAAGAGCATATGGCAGAAAGTAGGGACTTTAGCCTCTCTACACTGCATGGCCGTGGCCGGATCACCAGGAAGCGAACGTGTACTCGTCGTGGATGACGACGAGCCCCTGGCACGCGTCATGGCGCGGATCCTGCGCAGCCGGGGTTTCGAGTGCGACGTCGCGCTGACGGGCTCCGAGGCCAGGCGCATGGTCGGGGTCAAGGACTACGCCGTGGCCCTCCTGGACGTGCGCCTACCGGACGAGTCTGGATACGGCCTGCTCGAGGAGCTGAGGGCGACCCGGCCCAACATCGCCGTGGTCATGATCTCGGGCGTCGACGACCCGGAGCTCGGCAGGGCCGCGCTCGACCACGGAGCCTTCGCCTACCACGTCAAGCCGGTCGGCGCGACACAGCTCTACCTGCTGGTCGTCAACAACCTTCAGCGCCGCAGCCTGGAGATGACCCATCGGGCCAGCCTGGACAGACTCGAGGGAATGGTCGCGGAGCGCGCCGAGCAGATGCGCCGCGCTGCGGAGCTCCAGGCCGGCATGCTGCCGCCAACACCTTATAAGGAGAACGGGTTCGAGGTCGCCGCCCATTTCACGGCGGCGCGCGAGATCAGCGGAGATTTCTACGATTGGTATCGCGCGACGGATGGCCGCCTCACCGTCACCCTGGGCGACGTCATGGGCAAGGGATTGCCCGCTTCGCTGATGATGGCCACCGCGCGAGCCGCGCTGCGCGGAGTCGCCGGCGTCGAACCGCTCGAGGCCGGCATCAAGCAGGCTGCAGCCGTGATGTCGGCGGCGCTCGAGGTCAACCACGCCTATGTGACGGTTTTCCACTGCACCTTCGACCCGCGGACCGGAGAGGTCGAGTATGTGGACGCAGGCCACGGGCACGCGCGGCTGCTGCGCGGCGCGGCGGATCAGGAGGCGCTTCCCGAGCGAAGCGCGCCTATCGGCATCTTTCCCGACACCAAGTTCCTGGTGGGCAAGGTCACGCTCGAGCCAGGCGATTCGCTGGTCGTGTTCTCGGACGGCCTGCTCGACCTCAGGCCGGACCTCGCGACCAAGGACGTGCACCTGCCCTCGGATGCCCGGCGCGCGGCGTCGGCGCAGGAGATGGTGGACATTCTCGCCTCCGGAGCGAGAGACAAGGAGCTGTTCGACGACGTGACGGTGGTGGCGCTAAAGCGTATTTAGACGCGCTTTACACAGCTTCTTTTGTGAGCCAGCGTTCGAGGACCGCCGCGACGACGTGCAGCTTGATCGGCTTGGTTATGTAGTCGTCCATGCCGGCGGCGAGGCATCGGTCGCGCTCGTCCGCGACCGCGTCGGCGGTCATGGCGATGATCGGCATACGCCTGCCGCCTCGCTCGTTGTGGCGAATCTGGCGGCTCGCCTCGTAGCCGTCCATCTCGGGCATCTGGCAATCCATCAGCACAGCGTCGTAATGGCCGCGGCCGACCAGCGCCGTCGCCTCCGCCCCGGTGCCCGCGACGTCGCCACGATAGCCGAGGCGCTCGATCATTCGCAGCGCGACTTTCTGGTTCGCCGCGTTGTCGTCGACCACAAGCACGCGAGCGCCCTGACCCCGAATGACCGGCGCGCGCGCCAAGGCTTCCGCCGCGCCGTGCGAAGGCCGTTCCCCGAGCACGGTCTGCAGCACGTCGAAGAGCTGCGAGGGGCGCACCGGCTTGACCATCTCAGCGTCGACGCCCGGGATGTCCTTCTCGGATTTCCCGGCGGAGGTGAGGAGGATGACGGCGAGGCTGCGCAACGCTTCATCCGACCGCACCGCCGCGGCGACCGCAGCGCCGTCCAGCTCGGGCATCATCAGGTCGACGATCGCGACCTCGAACGGGTCCTCGCCATGCGATGCCCGACGCATCTCACGCAGAGCCTCGTGACCGCTGTCAAAGCTTCGCCCGCGCATCCCCCACGACGTGACATAGCGCTCGAGGATCGTTCGGTTGGTTCGGTTGTCGTCGATGATCGCGACGCTCAGCCCGGCGAGGGGCGCGGTGGTTTGCGGCCGCCGCACCTTCTGCGCCGCCTCGCGGAACAGCGCCGTGAACCAGAACCGGCTTCCTTTCCCCTTCTCGCTGTCGACGCCCATCTCGCCGCCCATGAGCTCGGTGAGCATGCGGGCGATGGCGAGCCCGAGACCGGCGCCGCCGTGGCGCCGGGTGGTCGAGCTGTCGAGCTGGGAGTAGACGGCGAAGATGCGATCCGCCTCCTCGCGCGTCAAACCAACGCCGGTGTCGATGACCTCGAAGTGAACCGCCACCCCTGGGCCCTTGGCCTCCCGCTTGCCGGCGCGCACGACAATCTCTCCCGCCTCTGTGAACTTGACCGCGTTGCCGATGAGGTTGATCAGCACCTGGCGCACCCTTCCTGGGTCTCCGATCACGGCCTCGGGCACATCGGCGGCCACATCCAGCACGAGCTCGATGCCCTTGTTGGCCGCGGCTTCGGCGAACAGCTCGACAGCCTCCTCGACGACGTAGCGAGGACTGAAGTCAACGGTCTCCAGCCGGACCCGCCCAGCCTCGATCCGGGAGAAGTCGAGGATATCGTTGATGATCTCGAGCAGCGCGTCGCCGGACGTGTGGATGGTCTCCACATATTCGCGCTGCTCGGGCGTGAGCTCCGTCTCCATCAGGAGGCCCGTCATGCCGATGACACCGCTCAGCGGAGTGCGGATCTCGTGGCTCATCGTGGCCAGGAACTCGGACTTGAGGCGCGTCAGCTCCTGAAGGTCCTGGTTGCGCTGCGACAGATCGGACAGGAGCACCGACTTCTGAGCCTCGGCCATGACGGCGGCTTCTCGGTTCGCCTCGAGCTGCGTCACGACGCGGCGCACGAGGATGCCGAACGCGACAAGGAGCAGGCCTTCGAGCAGAGCGGCGGCCGGATCGCCGGACGCGGGGTTGATCCCGGTGACGAGGATGAGGTCGGCGACCGCGAGCGCCGCACCGATCGCAAACTCGATGGTCGTGTAGTACAGAGCGAGAAAGATCAGCGGCAGGAGCACGAAGGGAAAAGCACGCACGATGCTCAGGCCGAACTGAATCTCGAGGGCAAACGCCACCGCGAGCGCTCCGATCGGCGAGACGGCATGGAGGTACCGTGGGATTCGCTCCCACGGAAGAAGGACGAGCGCGCCGCCGAGGATCGTGATCACGGCCGAGGCGACGACGCCGAACACCGTCCCGTCGGCCCACAGCGGGTGGAGAGCAAGCACAAAGCCGCCGACAACCGGTATCGCGGTGACGATCACGCTCTTCGCCGGCGTATCGATCTGGGCCAGCGGGATCAAGACAAGCGCGACGCCGACCGCCATCGCGCCGCTTAGCGCAAGCGAGTTGGTGACGGCCGCGAAGCCGTGGACGCTGACCAGGCCGACGATGGCGAGCCCGATGAACGGGTAGACGCGCCGGCTCAGTCCTTCTGCCTGGAGGGGAGTGCTGGGGTGGTTCAAGCTGGCGGCCGGCCAGCACTTTAAAGCAACTTCTCGTCAGTTGCCTGCCGCTTGGCGCAGGACGGCAGTTTGACTGCGGTTAAGACTGCTGCAGGCGAGAGGTCCGCCACTACACTTTGGCCCCTGCGCACCTTCCATCCCGCCAGGGGGGGCGAGGCTTCCGGGGAGCTGCCAGGAACCGGTCCGCTACGCCGAGGATCGACCTCGTGGACGGGGACCCTGGTACGCCGAGGCACGCCGTTTGCCGCGCTGGCGGCCGTCTTCGCGGTCCAGGCCCTGGCCAGCGCCGAGCCGGTCGTCGCCTTCCCGCTCTACCTGACCGTCGTGCTGTTGGTCTCGCTGCAGCAGGACCGGGCCGAGTCGGTGGCGGTCGCAATCGTCGCGGCCATTGCGCTGCTCATCCGGCCGCTGGCGACCGCCGGCCAGGCGGCCGATGTCGCGCCCGCGGTTCTGCTCTCCGCCGTGCTGGTCGCCGTGGCCGTCGCAATGAACGAGCTGACGAGGCACTCGCGTGAGGCCGCCGCCACCGCGCAGCAGAGGGTGGACGACCTCGCCGCCAGCGAGCGGCGCCTGCGCGCCACCCTGGAATCCGCCGCCGTCGGGCTTGCCCTCGCCGGCCCCGATGGGACCCTGCTCGAGACAAACGAGCCGCTGGCCGTCGTGCTCGGTCGCAGCCGCGAAGCACTGCTCGGGACATCGCTCGCCGACGTCACCGCGGACAGCGATCGCGAGGCGCTCGCCGGAGGGCTGGAGCTGCTGGGCGGCGGTGACATCGTCCGCTGGGACGCCGACATCCACGTGGTGCGGCCGGACGCATCGCTTTTGCCGGTCGGGCTGTTCATGGCGAGGCTCCCCAATCCGATCTCGGGCGATGAGTCATTGCTCGTCCAACTCGCCGATATCTCGGCCCGCACGCACGCGGATTCGCTCCGGGATTGCGTCGCCGCGGTGCGTCAGGTCGTCGTCTCCTCGGCGGGCCTTGATGGAGCGCTGCCTCAGCTTCTGAGGACGTTCTGCGGCTATCTCGGTTGGGATGTCGCGCAGTACTGGGCCGTCGATTCGGATCAGCGGGCGATGCGCGTGCACAACGCGTGGAACGCCTCGGGGGAGGCGCTGGACGGATTCTTGGACGCGAGCCGCACGGAGGCCGTCGTGCAGGGGACGGGACTTATCGGGCGAGTGTGGCGATCCGGCGTGCTGGGCGCGGAGGAAGACCTCAACGACGTCAATGATTACGAGCGCCTTGCCGTCGCGCAGTCCGCCGGCCTTCGCTCTGTCGTTGCGTTTCCGGTGGTCGCCGGCGGCGAGGCGGTGGGCGTCATCGAGCTGGCGTCACTCCGAGCGCGCGGGCTCCAGGACGATGAGGTGACGATGCTGGTGACTGCGGGTGTCGAGATCGGCCAGTTCATCCGCCGCACAGAGATCGCGCAAGCGCTGAGGCGGAGCGAGGCTGATCACCGAGCGATCTACGAACGTTCGCCGATCGGCATCGCGCGAATCAGCAGCGGCGGAGAGATCCTCGAAGCCAATCCGGCCCTCCTCCTCATGCTCGAGCACGACGAAGAGACGATGCGCGCAAGCGCCTGGCCCGACCTGCTTCGGGCCTACGACCAAGCCGCAGCGCGCCAGCACAAGGCGCCGTTCCTCGCCGGCATCAGCGACGGCCGCAGCGTGCAGGTCCGCGCCGCGACCGGCGCCGGCAAATGGTTGTGGCTGCAGCTGACTGCGACCTCCATTCCCGATGCGTCAGGCAGGCCAGAGCACGTGCTGGTGATGATCGAGGACGTCACGGCGGTGCGCGAGACGTCTGACAAGCTGGCCGAGGCCCTCGAAGCTCAGCGCGACGCCAACGTCAACCTCGAGAAGATCGACCGCACCAAAAGCGAGTTCCTGAGCATCGTCAGCCACGAGTTTCGCACTGCGCTGACAGGCATCCAGGGCTTCAGCGAGCTCATCCGCGACGGCGGCCTCGAGCCCGATGAGGTGCGCGCCTATGGCGGCTACATATTCAACGACGCGGAGCGAGTCAACCGGTTGATCGGCGACATGCTCGACCTGGACCGCATGGAGTCGGGTCGGATGTCCATGCGCGCGACGGACGTCGACGTCAACGACCTGCTCATGGAGGCGATCTCGCGAGCGGCGCCGTCGGCGGTCTCGGTCGAGTTCAAGTCAGACCTCGACCCACGCCTGCCCGTGGTCACCGGCGATCGGGACCGGCTGATCCAGGTCATCAGCAACCTCGTCAACAACGCGGTCAAGTACTCGCCTGAAGGCGGGACCGTCACGCTTTCGAGCCGCGTCGAGGGCCAGTTCGGCCTGGTCAGCGTCAGCGACACCGGCATCGGGATCCCTCAAGACGAGATCAGCCACGTCTTCGAGCGGTTCCGCCGCGTCCGCAGCGGCGCCGCGCAATCGATCCCCGGGACTGGCCTGGGCCTCACGATCGTTAAGCAGATCGTGGAGATGCACGGGGGCAAGATCTGGGTGGAGAGCGCGGTCGGGCACGGTTCGTCTTTCCACTTCACCATCCCCCTGGTCGCTGAGGACGCCAAAACCCTGCAGCTCCGGCATGCCTGAGGAGATCACGGGTGATGGCGCCTTCAGGGTGTTGGTGGCGGACGACAACGAGGTTGCCCAGCGCCTCTGCAAGCGCGTGCTCGAGAAGGCGGGGTACCCGGTCTTGATCGCGGCTGACGGGCTTCAGGCGGTGGACATCGCGCTGAACCAGCGGCCGGCAATGATCCTGATGGACGTCGCCATGCCCGGCATCGACGGGCTCGAGGCGATGCGCCGGATCAAAGCCGAGATCCCGGCCATGCCGATCGTCATCGCCAGCGCCCACTCCATGGCCAGCGACCGCGAGCGGTTTCTTGCCGCGGGCGCCGACAACGTGTTGAGCAAGCCCTTCAAGCTCTCCGACCTGATCACGATCGTGGCGCAGCTGGCGGCGGCGAGATGAAAGACCTGACCGGGACCCGGCTGGGCCAGTACGAGATCGTCGAGCGCCTCGGCGGCGGCGGGATGGCGGTCGTCTACCGCGCGGTGCAGCAGCCTCTGGGCCGCGAGATCGCTTTAAAGGCACTGTCGTCGGAGCTGTTCCAGGATGACGGTTTCGTCAAGCGATTCGAGACCGAGGCCAAGACGCTGGCCAAGCTCGACCATCCGAACATCCTGCCGATCTACGACTTCGAGGTCATGGAAGGCAATGCGTTTCTGACCATGCCGCTCATCCGCGGCGGAACGCTGCGCGACGTGCTGAACCGCGGACCCGTCGACGCGCTGACGGCCTGGCGATACCTGCGCGAGATCGGCGACGGCTTGCAGCACGCCCACGACGCGGGGATCGTGCACCGCGACCTGAAGCCCACCAACGTCCTGATCCACACAGACGGCCGCGCGATGCTCGCGGACTTCGGCCTCGCGCGCGGAGCCGGTCAGCCCACACACCTGACGACGATCGGCCTTGCCATCGGCACGCCCGGCTACATGGCGCCCGAGCAGGTCATGGGTCACGACGTGGACAAGCGCGCGGACATCTATGCGATGGGCGTGCTGACCTTCGAGATGCTGACCGGGCGGCTTCCCTTCATCGGCTCCAACCGGATGGAAGTCGCCTACGCCACGGTGAACACGCCGATCCCGTCCGTTGTGAAGATCAACCCGAACCTTCCAGACGAGCTCGACCAGCTCCTGCAGAAGGTGCTTGCGAAAGACCCGGCGCAGCGGCCGCAAACGGTTCGGGAGCTGCTCGCGCAGATGGCACGCCTGCCTCAGCGTCGGGCGGCGCCCGCGGCTGCGGCGTCCGCTACCCCAGCCGGTGGAGTGGCGGTCCTGTCCCGACCGGCCACGACATCAAATGGGCCAGACACCGCCTCGATGCGCGCGATGCCATCGGCGGCGCCGCCGCCCACGATCCTCCACGGCTCGCCGCTTCCCACGCCGACGGCCGCCGGCGCGTCGACGATCCGGACGCTGGAGCTGATGGGCGTGCGGCCGGCAAGGGCGAGGGGTCGTTTCATCCTCAACTCCCACTTCAGCAACTTCGTCCATGTCGCTCGAGACGTGACCGGCGATCGGTGGCCCGAGGTGGCTTACGCCGCAGGCCTGGTCCAGTACATCGAGCAGGACGCGCCTCATGACGACCAGCTGTCGTCGCCGGTCGAGTCGTTGAGCCGGCTCAACGAGGCGTTCGAGACGATCTACGGTCCGGAGTCCGAGGACATGATCCGCGCTTGGGCTCGGCGCGCCACGGAGCGTTGGCTCGCCGACGGCCGGCACGGATTGGGCGGTGCTCGGCGTTTCGTGCCGGGCCGTCAGCGCAAGCTCGCCGGCGTCGTCAAGAACTTTTCCGAGGCGATGGACAACGTTCGTGGCGAGCACACGCATGCGTGGCTGCAGGTGGACGAGCACCAGTTCTGGCTCGTCAACTTCTCGAACATGTTCGCGCTGGGAAGGATCAAGACGGTGAAGTCATGCCATGTGTGGACGTCATCCATCGAGACGATCCTGCGTTGGGCGGGTCTCGCCAACGACTGGTACGTGGAAGAGGTCGAGTGCGGGTCGGTGACGGGGACGTTCGACTGCGCCTTCGCCATCCGAGCCTCAGAAACCAGCTAAGCCTCGATAGAGGGAAGGCCCTCCACCGGGGGGCAGAGGACCTTCAGAAAGGAGGGAGGGCAACTTACGGCTTAGCTTCCATGTTACCCCCGCCCGGCTGAGGGCGCGCGGGGATCTTTCCGCTCTACATTCATGTGGTGAGCCGGTTCGCGATCGACGTCACGGCCTGCTGGCGGCCGCAGCGCGTGGGGATGCTGACGGTGGCGGTCGAGCTCTCGCGAGCCCTGGTTGAAGGCAGCTCCGGCGACCGGTTCATCCTCCTGTGCAGCCGCGATCGACCTGTGTCCCTTCGGGAGCTCGACTGCGAGGCCGTGTTGGCGCCCTACCGCCACGAGCTCGTGATGAAGGCGAGGTGGCTCCCGGTGGTCGAGCCGCAGCTCGAAACCGACGCCATCCTTTATCCGTACTGGCCCAGCCCACCCTTCCGGCACGCCGGCGCGCCGCCCGCGGCCATCTTCGTCCACGACCTTGCGTTCCGGATCCGGCCCCAGGAGGTGCCGTGGCAGCAGCGGATGTACTTCCGCGCCGTGCTTCCGCGGGCGCTGCGCCAGGCGGCCGCCGTCATCGTGCCCTCGGAGTCGACGCGCCGTGATCTGCTCCAGCTGTACAAGGTTGCGGGCCTCGAGCACAAGGTCGAGGTCATACCCGAAGGCGTTCCACCGGCGGTGGCCGCCGGGCCGCTGCCCGACGGCGTCGAGCCAGGATTCATCCTGGCGGTGGGCACGGTCGAGCCTCGCAAAAACTATCAGCGGCTGCTGGCCGCCTATCGCCAGCTTCGCGGGCACCGTGGCGCCCTGCCTTTCATCATCAACGGCCGCCCCGGCGTACCCCAGCTCGTGATCGCGGGTCGGGCCGGATGGGCTTATGGCGACACGCTGCAGCGGATCGCGGCCGAGCCCGGCGTCCGCTACCTGGGCCATGTGGACGAGCCGACGCTGGCCGCTCTGTACGAATCTGCTTCTGTGCTCGCGTTCCCGAGTCTTTACGAGGGCTTCGGCCTCCCGCTGCTCGAGGCGATGACGCGAGGCGTGCCCGCCGTGGTTGGCGCTACGGGTGCGCTGCCGGAGCTCGCGGTCGGATCGGCGATCACCGTCAACGCCGAGGACGCCGGGGCGATCGCCGGCGGCCTGGAGAGGCTGCTCGCCGACGAGGGTCTGCGCAGGAAGCTGGGCGAGGAAGGCATTCGCCGCGCGCGCAGTTACACATGGGCGAACGCCGCCGAGCGCACGCTCGACGTGCTGCGCCGCATCGGCACCACAAGAGAAAGGAAGGCCGCCTAGTGAGGATTTCAGTCCAGGCCGTGCTCGAAAACGGAAAGCACGACTACGCCCAACTGCAGCTCGAGCAGAGACTCTTCGATGTTGACTTCGGTTCCTTCTCGCCGTCCGGTGATCACGATGTCGTTCTGGTCGCCACAGATCAACCACTCGTTTCACGCCAGGCGTCGGCCCTGCGCAACTTCGTCCGACGGGGAGGCGGGCTGGTTCTGCTGCACAGCACGCTTGCCGCGTGGTCCTCGTCAGAGGCAATACGCGAGCTCGCGGGTTGGGTTCCGAGTGGCCCGGGTCCACTGACCGAGCTGATCGTCCGGCCTGATCCGAGGCATCCGATCACGCAGCGCATTGATGTGGAGTGGAAGGTGAGGGACGAGCTCTACCTCAGCGAAGGCCCTCCGCTCGATGCGGACGTCCTGCTGAGCACCAGCTGGCGATTCACCGAGCAGGTCGTCGCATATGAGCGCGCCTACGGCGACGGCAGGTTCGTCTACATGGGACTCGGCCATCATCCGTCGACTTATCAAGACCCAACGTTCCAGAAGGTCCTCGGCAGAATGGTCCTGCACGCGGCAGGTAGGGAGGCAGCCCCGCCGGTCGGAGTCGGCCTGATTGGTTACGGTGCGATCGGTCGCGAACACGCGGCTTCGATCGACGCGGTCAGCGGCCTGCGACTGGTATCGGTCTGCGACCTGTCGGAGGAGCGTCGCCAGACAGCCGCGCGCGAATGGCCTGTTCGCGTGCACGCCCGTCAGGAGGAGATGCTCGACGACCCGGAGGTTGGTCTCGTCGTGGTCGGCACGCCGCCAAGCACGCATCTGGATCCGGTCCTTGCGGCGCTGCACGCCGGCAAGCACGTTGTGTGTGAGAAACCATTCGCCGTACGGGTAGCCGATGCTGATCGGATGATCGACGCCGCGACATCGCGCGATCTCGTGCTGAGCGTTTTTCAGAGCCGGCGATGGGATCCCGATTACCTGGCGATGCGCGATGTTGTTCGATCCGGCAGCATCGGCGAACCCTTCTACATGGAGTCGTTCATCGGCGGCCACGATCATCCCTGCGACTTATGGCACAGCCACGAGCCGATCTCGGGGGGAATGATCTATGACTGGGGATCGCACTACTTCGACTGGATCTTGCAGCTGTTTCCAGACACTGTGCGCACTGTCGCGGCCCACGCGCACAAGCGCGTGTGGCACGACGTGACCAACGCAGACCAGGTGCGCGTCGACATCACGTTTGCTGGGGGAGCGCAGGCAACGTTCCTGCAGTCGGACATCGCGGCCGCTCGCAAACCGAAGTGGTACCTGCTGGGCACAGACGGAGCAGTGATCGGCGAATGGGCACAGGAGCCTCTGCCCGCGGACTCCCCCGCCAGGGTGAGGGTATTGAGGCGGTCGGGCGAGGAGGCGCTGAATCTTCGGCGCCGCGACGAGCACGGCTTCTACCGCAGCCTCGCCGATCATCTCGCCTGGGGCGAACCGCTCGCGGTGACCGCCGAGGAGGCGCGCCGCACGGTGGCCGTCATGGAAGCAGCGACCGAATCGATCGCGCGGGGTGGCGCCCAGATCTCGGTGAACATATAGCCACCCGTCTCGGCTGGGGCGTGCTCGGGGCGGCCGACATCGCGCACCGCGCGGTGCTCGCGGCGATCGCGGCCTCGGCCAACGGCCGCCTGGTGGCGATGGCAAGTCGCAGCCCCGAGCGCGCCGGAGCGATGCTTGCGCCTTATCCCGACGCCCGGGTCACCGAGTCGTACGAGGCGCTGCTCGCCGACCCAGAGGTGGACGTCATCTACAACCCGCTGCCCAACCACCTGCACAAGGAGTGGACGATCCGCGCGCTCGAAGCGGGCAAGCACGTTCTCTGCGAGAAGCCATTCGCGATGAACGCGATCGAGGCTGAGGAGATGGCATCGGCGGCTAAGGCGTCCGGCAAGCACGTGATGGAAGCCTTCATGTACCGGTTCCATCCCGCGATGCGAGCCTTCGTCGAGCAGCTGCGTGACCCGATCCATGTGGAGGCGACCTTCGGGTTCACGGCGAAGGATCCATCGGACATCCGGCTCCAGGCGCCTTTCGGGGGCGGTGCGCTGCTCGACGTCGGCTCCTACGCGGTCAGCGTTTCGCGCTGGATTCTCGGTGAGCCGGGTGAGATTTTCGCGCGGGCCAGGATCGAACGGGATATCGATATGACGACCTCGGGGCTGCTCATGTTCGATGGTGACCGGACGGCATCCGTGTGGGCCAGCCTCGAATCGCCGGGAGCAGAGAACCTCACCGTGGTCGCCGCCGGCGGCGTGCACCGCCGGGAGCGCCCCTTCACCGCCCACCGCGACCCGCAAGACCCATACCAGCTGATGGTCGAGTCGTTCGGGGACAGCGTGTTGAACGACAGGCCGGTCGCGATCCCACCGGCCGAATCGATCGCGAACATGCGGGCTCTCGACCGCATTCGGGAAGCGTCTAGGTCTTGATCGTCCCCGGCTAGGTTTGCGGCGCGTCGGGGTCAGGCGGGGTTCATGTCCGTGGTCTGCGTGCCCTTGAACGTGATCGGACCCGTCAGGCCGGGCGTCGTGGCGCCGGCCGCCATGTTGAGCGTCATCGTTGCGTCGATAGAGCCTGATGAGTGCGTCTTCACGACGCGGCGCGCGCCGGTGTCGATCCACGACGTCACGTCGGAGGTCGTCGTGCCCTTCATCGACAGGCTTTGCAGTCCGGCGCCCGCGCCCGTGGGAAGCAGACTTCCCGCCTGCCCTGCCACGGCGGACATGTCGATCGTCAGGTCCAGGTTGCTCACGATGTTCGACTGCACCACGGCGGTGCTGACGTTCTTGACCTGCTCATCGCGCAGGTATTTGTTCTTGCTCGTCATGTGCACCGCTCCGGTGCCCATCGGGTTGGCCTGGTCGTAGTCCTTCGTCCAGGTATCGCCGGGCTTGACCGCGTGGTCGGGAAGGATCGCCGTCACCAGGCCGCCTCCGGTTCCGGAGACGCCAGGCAGGGAGCCGTTGGTGAAGGAACTTCCGTTGACGCCCACGATCCGCCCGTCGGAAGCGACCTTCATCTCGAAGTTGGTCGGCGCGCCCGTGGTCGTGGTGTTGGTCACCCCGTTGGTTGTCGTCTTGACCGACAGGTCGCCGAGCTCGACGGTGATATCGGCGGTGCCGCTCGAGTCCACCGACTTGACCGTGATCGTCTGCTTGCCGGTCATTTCGAGGTTGAAGGGGATCGCAAATCCTTCCGCCCCGATCTTGTAGTCGAGCACGGTATGCAGCGCGTACTTGTAGGTGTCGCCGGCCTTGTACGCGAGCGAGATGGTGTGGGCCTGGGCCCCGATTGAGCCGCAGGCGGCAAAGACAAGAAAGACGAGCGCGGCGAACCGCCTCATAGCCCCAGCTTAGGTTATGCCGCTGTTTTCGGAACCTGTTCCGGGGCCTCTTGCGGCTCAGCCGCAGCGGGTGTCGTCGCCGCCACAGGCACGATCTGGCGGAATCGGTGGAGCGCCTCTTCCCAGCCGGCCAGCATCTCGGCCGCGACCTTGCTTCCGGTCCTGCGGTGATGCTCCTCGATCAGCGCGCGCAGCTCATGCGCATCCTCGCCCGGGACCTCGCGCGCCACAACGCTGTCCACGTTCAACTGCCTCCATTCGACGGCGTAAGCGGTGCCGCCGGTCATCCCGGCGCCGGCGTTCCAGCCGACCGGGCCCAGCGCCACCGCGACACCGCCGGTCATGTACTCACAGAAGTGATCGCCCGCGCCCTCGACCACCGCGACCGCGCCCGAGTTGCGCACGCAGAAGCGCTCGCCCACACGGCCCGCGATGAAGAGCCTGCCGCCGGTGGCGCCGTAGGCGATCGTGTTGCCGGCAAGCACAGGCTCGGCCGCCGCGTCGTTCGCGAAGGGCTTGATCGCGATCACCCCGCCGCCCATGCCCTTGCCGACGTAGTCCTGGGCCTGGCCTTCGAGCGTGAGCTCGACATCGCGATCGAGAAACGCTCCAAAGCTCTGCCCGGCGCTGCCCCGATATTGTCGCCGCTCGCCGTGCGAGAGGTTGGCGCCCGTGGTGCGCTGCGAGTTGTCGATCTCGCCCGTGGGCGGCGCGGTCGTCGGCGCTTCCCCGTTTCGCTTCCACCGCCGGCTCCTCGGAGCGGCGACGTCGGTGGGCGCCAGCACGTAGGAGAGGTCGAGGTGCGCCTGGGTGTCCTGCTCCAGCAGCTCGACGCGCCCGACGATCTCATCCAGCGAGCGTGCCCCCAGCTTCGCGAGGTGCTCACGCACCTCCTCGGCGATCAGGAACAGGTAGTTGACGACGTGCTCCGGCCGGCCCTCGAACTTCGCCCGCAGGTCCTCGCGCTGCGTGGCGATTCCGGTTGGGCAAGTGTTGAGGTGACACTGCCGTGCCATATCGCAGCCGAGCGCCACGAGCACACCCGTGCCGAACCCGAACTCTTCCGCACCCAGGAGAGCGGCGACCACGATGTCGCGCCCGTTTCGCAAACCGCCGTCGGTGCGAAGGCTGACGCGGTCGCGCAGCCGGTTTGAGACCAGGACCTGCTGCGCCTCCGCCAGGCCAAGCTCCCACGGCGCGCCGGCGTTCTTGATCGATGAAAGTGGCGACGCGCCCGTCCCGCCGTCATGGCCGGAGATCAGGATGTAGTCGGCTTGCGCCTTCGCGACACCCGCGGCGATGGTGCCGACGCCGGCCTCCGAAACGAGCTTGACGCCGATACGCGCGCCCGGGTTGACGGTCTTGAGGTCATGGATGAGCTGGGCCAGGTCCTCGATCGAATAGATGTCGTGGTGCGGCGGCGGCGAGATGAGCTGCATGCCCGGCTGGGCGTGGCGCAACCGGGCGATCAGGCTCGTGACCTTCAGGCCCGGGAGCTGCCCGCCCTCGCCTGGCTTGGAGCCCTGGGCGATCTTGATCTCGAGCTCGTCCGCCCGCTTCAGGTAGCGGGGAGTGACACCGAATCGCGCCGAGGCGACCTGCTTCACGCGATTGTCGCGGCGCACTCCGCCTGCGTCGTCGTACATGTCGGGGTCTTCGCCACCCTCGCCTGAGTTGGAGCGCGCGCCGACCTGGTTCATCGCGATGGCAAGCGCTTCGTGCGCCTCAGGGGACAGCGCGCCCAACGACATCGCGGTGCTGACAAAGCGCCTGACGATGTGTGTCGCCGATTCCACCTCGTCGAGCGGAACCGGCTGGGTACATTCCTTGATGGTCATGAGCTCGCGCAGCGACTGCGGCTCGCCCATGCTGGACAGCCGCCGCCACTCGCGGTAGGCCTCCGCGTCGCCGGTTTGCGCGGCCTTCTGCGCCGCGCGCACCGCCAGGGGGTTGTAGGCGTGGTGTTCGCCCGCCTTGCGGAATCGCATGCGTCCGTGGTCTGGCATGGCCTCGGGTCGTGTGCGCGCCAGGCGTTCGAGGTCGGCCAGGTCCGCTCCACCGATGCGCGAGGGCACGGCCGGGAAGCAAAGCTCCATCACCTCGGCGCCGAGCCCCAGCGCCTCGAGCACCTCGGCTCCGCGATAGCTCGTCACGCAGGAGATGCCCATCTTCGCCATGACCTTGAGCAAGCCCGTCTCGAGGGCCTTGCGATAACGAGGCGCCGCCTCGTCTCCCACCGTGGCGAACGCGAGGTATGGATGTACGGCGGTGGCGCCGATCGTGATCAGGCACGCGACGTCGTGCACGTCGACTGCGTCGCCCGCGATGGCGACGATGTCGGTCGCCATGCGCCGGCCAGTCGCCAGGAGGTGCGAGTGCACCGCTCCCACCGCGAGCGCCATGGGCACGGGAAGGCGATGCCACACGGAGCGGCGGTCGCTCAGCGCGACCACACCGGGCGCCGCGTCCGCCTCCCGGCACAAACGAAGCAGTGCCTCGCGAAGAGACTCATCCGGCGAGTACGTCGCGTCGAGCACCGTTGCGTCTTCGAGCACGCGGGCAAGCTCGGCCGCTGCCAGGATCGGCGACTCCAGCTCGAGCAAGTGGGCATCCGTTGGCACCGCGGGGTGATGCCGGCGGAGCAGCTCGCGATCGGCGCCGCCCTCCGGCTCCAGCGATCGGTGACGCGCCCCGAGCAGCACGCGCAGCGACATGACGGCCTTCTCGCGGAGGGGGTCGATGGCTGGATTCGTGACCTGCGCGAAGCGCTGGCGCAGATACCCGTAGACGCGCCGCGGCGTGCGGCCGAGGGCGGCGATGGGGATGTCGTCGCCCATGGAGTAGACGGGCTCGGCGCCCGATTCGCCCATCACGTCGACGACGAACTTCACGTCCTCGAAGCCCCATCCGTGCAGCGCGTGCTGACCGGCGAGATCCTCGAGCGGCTCGAGGTCGACGTGATGCCTCTCCACCGGGACGAGCGCACGGTCGGCGAGGAGCGCGTAGTCGTGCCGCGAGGCGGCGCGTTCTTTGGCCTGCGCGTCGCGCAGCAGCGACCCGTCGCGAGTATCGACGAGCAGCATCTGCCCCGGGCCAAGCCGTCCGCGCTCCACGACATCTCCCGGCGCCATGGTCACGACGCCGGCCTCCGACGCGGCGGCGACGAGCCCGTCCCGGGTTCGCTGCCAGCGCAGCGGCCGCAGCCCGTTGCGGTCGAGCGCCGCACCCACCACCACGCCGTCGCTGAATGCCAGTGCGGCGGGACCGTCCCAGGGCTCGAAACGAATCGACTGATAGCGGTAGAAGTCGCGCACCGGACCGGCCAGGTCGCCGCGCCCCTCCCACGCATCGGGCACAAGGCTCATGAGCGCCTCGCTCACCTCCCACCCGCGCTGCACGAGGAGCTCGAGCGCGTTGTCGAGCGACGCGGAGTCAGATCCCTCGGGCCAGATTGCTCCACGCAGCTCGGGCTCCAGCTCTGCCTCGCGCGCACGCATCCAGGCCCGGTTCCCCGTCACGGTGTTGATCTCGCCGTTGTGCGCGAGCATGCGGAACGGCTGGGCCAGCCGCCAGTCCGGCATCGTGTTCGTCGAGTACCTCTGATGAAAGACGGCGAGGCGGCTCTCGCATGCTTCGTCCTGCAGGTCGAGGTAGAAGTCGGCGAGGCGCGTGCCTGCCATCAAACCCTCGTAGACGAGCGTGCGACTCGAGAAGGAGGGGATGTACATGCGGACGCCGTTTGACTCGGCGCTCTTTTCCGCCCGCCGGCGCGCGAGGTAAAGGCTGCGCTCCCACTCCTCAGGGTCGAGGCCCGGGTCCTCGATGAGGCCGTGCCAGATCGCGGGCATCGTCTCGCGGGCGCGCTCACCGAGCGAGTCGACGTCCAGAGGAACCGCTCGCCAGCTCACGATGCGCATCCCGAAAGACCCGATGGCCTCCTCGACGATGGATCGAGACCGATCGTCCCAGTCGAAGAGCGCAACGACCGCGTACGCGCCGCCGAGCAATCGCGCCGGGACCTGGATCAGCAGGCCCGCCCCGTCGCCGCTCTTGCCGTCCGCGTCGAGCCCGCCGCGATGGGCGAGCCGGGCAAGCGCCCTCACCCCGAGGGCCACCGCCTCATGACCCAGCCCGGGCGTGGCAACAAAACCCATGCCGCAGGCGGCACGGCTCGTGGGGAGGTCCCCAGGCCATGCGAGGCGCGAACGAGACAGAGCTGGGGGCACTGGGCTGAAGGCTACCGGCCGTCGCCTGGCCGGGCTAGTGCGTCGCTACCAAAAGAAATCGCAAAACGTTATGCGGTTGCTACATTCCCAGAAGGGACTGAACTCGCAACGCGACCGAGAGGTTGAGCCGGGTTTCCGGGTCTTCCAGGTTCAAGCCGGTGATCTCGCGGATCCGGTCGAGGCGGTAGCGCAGCGTGTTCGGGTGCACGCGGAGCCTCTGCGCCGCGTGCTGCTGCTCGCCGGTTTCCAGGTAGGCCCGGAGCGTGGCGACCAGGGCGCTCTTGCGGGCGGCGTCGTGCTCGACGAGAGGACCGAGGTGGCGCCGGCTGTAGTCGACGAGGCGCTCGTCGCTGACGGCGGCGAGCAGCCCGGTCAACCCGAGCTCGGGCACCGCCACGACCTGCCCCCACCGCTTGAAGCGGGCCAGCGACTCCATCACAGAGGTGACCTCGCGCAGTGCGCCCTCGACGGCGCTCGGCGCCTCGATCGGGGCGCTGAACCCGACGGAGACTGTGAAGCCCGGCTTCCACTCGCTGATCGCCTGCTGGATCTGAAGCCCAAGGGCGTGGCTTTTCGCCTGGTGGTCGCCCACCTCCGTGCCGAGCGGCAGCAGCCCGACGACCTGGTCGGACCGGCCCTGGACGAGCGCGCGCTGGTAGCTGGCGCGCACGACCGCGGTGACCCGGCGCAGGAAGTCGCGCTTCAGAGCCTGGATCGCATCCTCGGAGATCTGGCGCGCGCGGTTGAAGCCGCGGAAGTCGTCGATGTCGACCAGCACCACGATGTGGCTGCCGTGGAGCGGATACCCGACGTGGCGGGCTCGGCGTTGAGCTGCGGCCTCGTCGCCATACGTCCCATGCAGCAGGTCCTCGAGGAACTCACCCCGCACCCGTCCCTCGACCTCGGACAGCTCGCGCTCCTTCGCGATCGAGAGCGCCAGGACCAGCGCCGCCTGCTCGATGGCCATGAAGGCCAGCTCTTCGTTGTGGGGCGGATGGTCGAGGATCGAGATGTAGCCCAGCACCTGGTTGGCGGCGAAGATGGGCGCGATCAGCCGCTCGCGAGACATACCGAGGTGGGGGAAGGCCGGAACCTTGACCGGCCCGCGCTTGGCCTCGACCTCGCGCAGCGTGCGCTGGATCTGCGGGTCGAACAGGACGCGGTGCGGCGTGCCCTGGCGAAGGATCGTCTCCTTGCGGTGCGGGTCGGCGCTCCCGCCGGCGTGCGCGAGCAGGTGGAAGCTCGCGTCCTCGACCACGACGGCGCTCTCGAGCAGGTCGGCGAGCGTGCGGCAGATCTCGTTGACGCCCTTGCCGTCCAGCACGAGCTCGGTGAAGCGGCGGTGGATCTCGATCGAGCGTTTGAGCCGCCAGTGCTCCGCGTTGATGATCCGCTCGAGCAGCGGCGCCATCAGGTCGACGAACTGGACGTCGGAGGAGATGGTGAACAGCGGCACCTTCAGCCGGTCCGCCTCGGTGATCATCTCGGGCGGAAGCCGGCGCAGGTAGGGCAGCGGGCGCACGACCAGCCCGGCGCCGCCTCCCTCCGCGATCCGCCCGACGAGGCGGATCTGGGCGTCGGGGTCGTCCTTGATCGGGAAGCCGCTCGTGAACATCAGGTCGCCGGCGCGTGGCTGGACCTCGGGCGTCTCCATGAGGCGGACCCACTCAACCTGGCGGTCCAGCCCGGCGGCGCCGGCGACGAGCTTGGCCGCAGCCAGCACTGAACGCATTGCGTCGCGCACGGTGGGGCGCGGTTCCTGGGCTTCCGCCTCGACCTTCCTGGCCCCCATGTTCGAAGCTTAGGGTGTGCTCGGGTGACAATCAAGATTCGATTGCCGTTGTGGCGCGGGCACTAGGATCGCCTGGAATGATCCAGCTAACGTGGGGTCATGTCCTACGAGGAGGGCCCGGCCTGCGATCGGCACGAAGTCAAAGTGACGATGCGGCTGCGCACCATGCACTCCGACTCCACCCGGCCTGACGTCCTGGTCGGACTGTTCGAGTGTCCGGAGTGCGGGCATGAGCGCCGGCTGCCGATCCAGACCAAGGATGCAGCTTAGCTACCGATCAGGTCGGCTCGTCGTTCTCAGCGGCGTGCATGGGCTACGAAGAACTGCCAGATCAGCTTGGTCGCGCTCAAGGATGCGGACCTTGGCCACTCGTGGTCGCCGCCCACAAGGGTGTAATAGGTGACCCCGGTGCCGTCCCTGCAGTTCGTGGCTGACCTGATTTGAAGGGATCCTGAATCGTCAACCTTTGGGCTGCCAGTGCATCCGTCCAGCTGCTGCCAGCGCTCAAACTCTGCCGGAAATGACAGAACCCCGATCCCTGGATCGCCCTCGTAGAGAGAGCTGCCGTCAGTCGTGCCATGGAACGCGATCACGGAAATCGGGTGTACAGGGCGGCAGTCGCTGGTGCCATTTGTGCCCGAGACCGGTCCCACAGCGGCAATGCGGTCGGCCAGCTGGCAGGCCAAGCGGTAAGTCATCTCTGCACCGTCAAAGTAGCCCGTTGCGTAGATACGAGCCGGGTCGATCTGGTAGTCAACTTCTAATCGGTCGATCAGCGTCCTGATGAAGAGGACGTCATCGATGTCTCCGAAACCCGCGTGCCAGCGGCCGTTGTACCCGTTGGGGTAGACAACGACCGCCTGTTCCTGCACCGATACCAAGTCAAAACCAGTCACCCTGGCGGCATCCTCCGCCACGTACCCATAACCGTGCAGAACTAGCACGAGTGGCAGCGGCTTACCGACAGCCTGGGCTGGAGGCCGCACCAAACGATAGGTGCGATCGTTCCCCTGAACGTTCAGGGTTCTAACGTCAATTATTGGCTTGGGTTGCGCAGCCGGCTCAATCTGTGACCCAGTTCCAGCGCAGGCACCTGCCCAAAACCCGGCGACAGCGGCAAGGGCGACAAGGGCCGGAGGCCTCATGACGCCGGAAGCGTACCAAGAGCCGGGCCCATACCCCAGCCGGACAGTTAGTCCTTTGCGATCAGCTCGCGGAGGACCAGCGGCAGGATGCCGCCGTGATGGAGATAGCCGACCTCGGTTTCGTTGTCCACGCGGCACCGGGTCGAAAAGCGAGTGGCCTTGCCGTCGTCGGCGACCGCCTCGACCTGGACCAGCTGCCCCGGCTTGATCGTGTCAAGGCCGTGGATGGTGTAGCGCTCGCGACCCGTCAGGCCGAGCAGGTGCGCGTTCTCGCGGGGCGCGTACTGCAGAGGCAGGATGCCCATGCCGACCAGGTTCGACCGGTGGATGCGCTCGAAGCTCTCGGCGATCACCGCGCGCACGCCCTGCAGCAGCGGACCCTTCGCCGCCCAGTCGCGCGACGATCCCGTCCCATACTCCTTCCCCGCCAGCACGATGAGCGGCACGCCCTCCGCCTTGTAGCGCTGCGCGGCGTCGAAAATCGTGACCTCGCCGCCGTCCGGGAAGTGGCGCGTCCAGTAACCCTCGCGTGATGCGAGCGCGTTGCGCAGGCGGATGTTGCCGAACGTTCCTCGCTCCATCACCTCATGATTGCCCCGCCGCGCGCCGAAGCTGTTGAAGGCGAAGCGATCGACACCCTTCTCGATCAGGTAGCGGCCGGCCGGGCTGTCGATCGGGATCGATCCGGCGGGAGAGATGTGGTCTGTGGTTACGGAGTCGCCCACCATCACGAGCACGCGGGCGCCATCGATATCTGTGAGCGCTTTCGGTTGGGCAGAGAAGCCGTCGAAGTATGGAGGCTCCTTCACGTAGGTCGATTCCGGATCCCACGCGAAGATCGGTCCCGTTGGCGCTTCCATCGACTTCCAGTGCTCGTCGCCTTCGAAGATGCGCGAGTACTCGCGCCTGAACATCTCCTCCTTGACGCAGCGCTGGACGACCTCGTTCACCTCGTCCTGCGACGGCCAGAGATCCGAGAGCATCACCGGTTTGCCGTCGGCGGTTTGCCCGAGCGGATCCTTGGTCAGGTCCTTGTGCACGGTCCCGGCAAGCGCGAACGCCACGACCAAGGGAGGCGACCCGAGGTAGCTCGCCTTGACGAGCGGATGGATGCGCGCCTCGAAGTTGCGGTTGCCGGACAGCACCGCGACCACGCTCAGGTCTTCCTTGCTGACCGCGGCTTCGATCTCTGGGCTCGCCAGCGGTCCCGAGTTGCCGATGCAGGTCGTGCATCCGTAGCCGACCAGAAAGAACCCGAGCTTCTCTAGCGGCTCGAGCAGGTCCGCGGTCTTCAAATAATCGGTGACGACTCGTGACCCTGGCGCAAGACTGGTCTTGACGTAAGGCTTGACCGTCAGGCCGAGCTCCACCGCCTTCTTGGCGAGCAGGCCGGCGGCGATCATGACCGACGGGTTTGACGTGTTGGTGCAGCTCGTGATCGCGGCGATCACCACCGAGCCGTTCTCGACGGTCGCCTCCGGCTTGGCGGCGACGGCAACCGTCGCGCGGCCGTTGATGGGTCCGCCTTCCTGGGTCAGCCGCGAGATCGCCTCGGGCTCAGGCCTGGGGCCAGGCGTGAACACGGTCGTGAAGCTGCTCCATGCATCGCGCAGCGGGACGCGGTCCTGCGGCCGCTTGGGGCCGGCGAGGCTCGATTCGACCTTGCTCAGATCCAGCTCCAGCAGCTCGCTGAACTTCGGCGTTGCTGCACCGTCGACCCTGAACAGACCCTGCTCTTTCGCGTAGCGCTCGACCAGGTCGATCTGTTCGCGGTCGCGGCCGGTGACCTGCAGGTAGCGCAGCGTCTGCTGGTCAACGGGGAACAGCGCCGAAGTCGCGCCGTACTCGGGGCACATGTTGCTCAGCGTCGCCCGGTCGGGAACCGACAGGCTGGACAGGCCGTCGCCGCAGAACTCGACGAACTTGTCTACGACGCCATGCTTGCGCAGCATCTCGGTCAGCGTCAGGACGAGGTCGGTGGCGGTCGAGCCCGCGGGCAGCGCACCTAGGAAGCGCACGCCGACGACGATGGGAGGCGCGAGGTACGCCGGCTGGCCGAGGATCGCGGCCTCGGCTTCGATTCCTCCGGTACCCCAGCCGAGCACGCCGAGACCGTTGACCATCGTGGTGTGAGAGTCGGTGCCCATCAGGGTGTCGGGGATCGCGACTTTCTTGCCCCCGACGTCCCTTACCTGGACGACCTTCGCGAGGTGCTCGAGGTTGACCTGGTGGCAGATGCCCATGCCCGGAGGCACGAGCGAGAAGTTGTGGAACGCCTGCTGCGCCCAGCGCAGAAGCGAGTAACGCTCGCGGTTGCGCTCGATCTCCTTCTCGATGTTGCGCGTATACGAATCGCGGAATCCAAACGAGTCCACCTGGACCGAGTGGTCGATCACCAGGTCGACCGGCACGAGCGGGTCGACGCGTCCGGCGTCCTTGCCGGCGCGCTGCATGGCGGACCGCATCGCCGCCAGGTCCACCACCGCCGGGACACCGGTGAAGTCCTGCATGAGGACGCGCGCGGGCAGGAACGGCAGCTCCGCGTCGGCGGGAGGCAGCGCGGGCCAGTGGGCCAGCACGCCGATGTTCGATTCGTCGGTGACCCCTGCCTCGGCGAGCCGGACGAGTCCTTCGAGCAGGATCTTGACGGTCATCGGCAGGCCAGACGGGTCTTCGATGCCGGCCTTGGCCAGGTCGTTGAGCGGATAAAACTCGAGGTCGCTTCCGCCGAGTCGGGCCCGCTGGATCACTGAGGCAAAGATACCGACTTCCTTGATCGTCCCGAACCGCCGCCGAATTCGTCCTTGACAGGATTCGGGCTCCCGACTAGATTCCGCTAAACCGATTTACGCCCGTTTATTAACCGTGCCCGAGCGGGGTGGCGGGGAGGATCGCGGCAGCTAAGGAGGAACGACTCGATGGCGTTGAATCGATGGGGTAGGTCGGTGGGCGTTGCGCTCGTCGCCATGGCGGCCATGGTGGTGGCGGCCTGCGGCGGCTCCGAAAACACCAATACGACGACCACGGTGAATCGCAGCGGCACGATCACGGTCTGGCACGGCTACGAGGGCAGCTACCTCGACGCCAAGAAGGCCATCTACGACCAGTACACCAAGCTCTATCCGAACGTCACGATCAACCTCGTCCACAAGGTCAACCTCACCGACGCGGTGACCGCGGCAGCGGGAGCGGGCCAGGGACCGGACATCGTCGCGTGGGTGGATGACCAGATCGGGAAGTGGGTAAAGCTCGAAGCCATCAAACCCATCGACGCCTACGCGAACAAGGACTACATGAACGCGCAGTTCAGCCAGGCGGCCGTCGACGCCGCCACGTTCGAAGGCAAGACATATGGCATCCCTGAGACGGTGGAGGCGATCACCCTCCTCTACAACAAGAAGCTGATCACCACCGACCAGATCCCGAAGACGACCGACGACCTCGTCACGTTCTCGAAGAGCTACAGCCAGAGCCACCCGGGGAGCTACGGTGTGGTCTGGAACCCGAAGGACGCGTACTTCCAGGCCCCGTGGATCTACGGCGCGGGCGGCTTCTACGTCAAGGCCGACGGCACGGTCGGGCTGAACACCACCGGCACCAAGGCTGGCTTCAACTACGTCGCCAGCTTCAAAGGCGCGATGCCCGCGGGCGTTGACTACGGGATCGCGGACACGCTCTTCAAGGAAGGAAAGGCGGCGATGATCATCAACGGCCCATGGTCGGTCGCCGACTACGGCAAGGCCGGCGTCGATTACGGCTTTGCCACCCTGCCGAAGTTCACCTCAGCCGGGAAGGCGGCGTCGCCTTTCGTCGGGGTCAAGACGCTGATGCTTGGCGCGACCTCCTCGAACCCGGCCCTGGCCGTCGACGTCATGAAGTTCTTCTCCAACCAGGCCAACCAGGCCACCATGGTCCTCGCGACCAAGGAGATCCCGGCGAACAAGCTGGCCCTGGCCGACCCCAAGGTCCAGGCCATCCCCGACATTGCCGGTTTTGGGGCTCAGGTGAAGAACGGCGTGCCGCTGCCGAACACCCCTTTCATGTCCGCCCTTTGGGACCCCGTCGCCAAGGCGCTCGAGGCGGTGTGGACAGGCAAGCAATCCGTTGACGCCGCGCTGACAGCTGCGCAGTCCGCGGCCGAGAAAAACGTCGCCCAGCTGAAGTAAGCGAATGACCGGGGGCTGCGTGCCCCGTGTTGGAGGGCGGCAGGCAATGCCGCCCTCCACCGGCTGACACATGTATCGGGTTCGAGCGGCAACGACGCTCGTGTACCTGTCCCCGATGATCATCGGGGTCGGGCTGATCAGCTTCTATCCGATCCTCTACAACGTCTTCATCTCAGCGACGAACCAGAACCTCTACCACTTCCGCCGTTACTCGTTCATCGGCTTGACCAACTACCAGAGCCTGCTCAAGACCTTCGACGCCGACTTCTTCATCGTCCTCGGAAAGACTTTTCTTTTCGTCGCCATCTGCATTCCATTGTTTCTCGGCGTCGGGATGCTGGCGGCGCTTGCGCTCAACCATCCCGCCGTCCGCTTCAAGGCCTTCTGGCGCGTGGCGCTCATCGTGCCGTGGGCCGTCCCCAGCTACATCACGGCGCTGGTGTGGAAGTTCTTCTTCAACGGCGAGTTCGGCACGCTCAACCAGCTGTACCGGGTGGTCGCGGGCCCGCAAGCCGGCCTGCCGTGGCTGACGGATCCCAACTGGGCGTTTGCCTCCATCGTCCTGGCGAACCTATGGATGTCGTACCCGTTCTTCATGGTCGTCATCCTCGGGGCGCTGCAGAGCATCCCCAGCGAGCTCTATGAGGCGGCCGCGGTGGACGGCGCCGGCGCGTGGCGCAAGTTCTGGCGCATCACCCTCCCGCTGCTGCGCCCCGCCATCCTCCCGGCGACGGTGCTCAGCGCCATCCTCACCTTCAACACGCTGAACACGGCTTACCTGATCACGACCGGCGGCCCGTTTGAGAGCGCGGCCAAGCCGGGCGCGACCGAGTTCGTGATGGTGTACGCATTCCGCGAGGCGTTTCAGCTGTTCAACTTCGGTTACATCGCTGCATTCGCGGTCGTGATCTTCGTGATGCTGTTCGGCGTCACGCTGGGAAGCCTCCGGTTCAGCGGCCTGGTCCGCGAGGAGGGTCGGTGAGAATCCTCGCGCGATTTGGGGTGCCGGCCCTCCTCTACGTCTTCCTGAGCGCGATGGTGATCTTCGCGTTGTTCCCGGCTTTCTTTGTCGTCCAAGCAGCCTTCAGGCCGGGCCAGTCCCTCTACACGCTGACGTTGAGCCTTTGGCCGGACCATCCCACGCTCGACAACTTCGCCTACATCTTCACGCAGATTCCATTCCCCTCATGGCTCCGCAACAGCCTGGGCGTGTCGGTGGGCACGATGGTGGCGGGCCTCATCGGCTCGGCGACGGGCGCGTACGCGCTGTCTCGTTTTCGTTTCGCCGGCAAGCAGATGACGTTGATATTGCTGCTCGCGATTCAGGCCTTTCCCTCCGTCCTCGCGTTGATCCCGATCTACCTGATCCTCAAGACGATCGGCCTGGTCGGATCGCCTTTCGGCCTGGTCCTCGCCTACATGTCGGTCGCGCTCGTTTTCTGCACGTGGAACTTGAAGGGCTACTTCGACACGATCCCGCGCGAGCTGGACGAGGCGGCCCTCATCGACGGATGCTCCGTGACGCAGGCGTTCTGGCGCATCATCCTTCCCCTTTCGATCCCGGCGCTCGCGGTCACGGCGCTGCTGATGTTCCTCACCGCATGGAACGAGTGGGTGATGGCATCCGTCCTTCTGCTCGACGAGAACACGTACACAGTGCCGGTCGGACTGTGGGGCCTCCAGAACGACTACCGGGTGCCCTGGGGTTATTTCGCCGCGGCGTCGCTGATCGTTTCGATCCCGGTCATGGCGCTGTTCCTCGGGCTGCAGCGATACTTTCGGGCCGGATTGACTGTCGGCGGCGTGAAGGGCTGATCCGAACCCACCGGGTCGGCTCGGCCCCTAGTCTGGGCCCACGCCGAGTACATCATCCTGGCGAAGGCGATCGCGACCGGAGCCGTCGACGACCGTCCCGCTTAACGTTTTGACGTCGAGCGTCACGACCATCCGCTCCTCGCCCAACACGCGCTCATAAACGAGCACATCGCCGTCGGCGCCCAGCGTGCGTCTCGAGCCGCGGCGGAGCGCGGCCGACTCGCGTCGCAGACGGCCCAGCCGCTGGAAGAAGGAGAGCAAGTCCTTGTCCTGGTCGTCGCCCCACAGCATCGGCAGGCGGGCCTCCGCGTTCTCCGTCACGCCGTCGTGCCGCTGGGTCAGGCCGACCTCGGTCCCGTAATAGATGACCGGCATGCCGGGCAGCGTCATCAGCAGGGTCGCCGCCAGCTTCAGGCGCCGGGCGTCGCCGCCCGCCATCCACAGAAAGCGGTTCATGTCGTGGTTGTCGAGCAGCGTGGCGAGGGCGAGACCTGGAAACGCGTCGTCGTGGGCGTCCAGCCAGGCGGCAAAATCCGCGAGCTTCATGCTGCCGCGCGCGAACGTGTCCCTGACGACGTGAGCGAAATCGAAATCGAAGATCGCGTCGATTCGTCCCGCGTAGCGGGCGAGCCAGGCGAATTGGCCGGTTGCCTCGGCGAGCACGAGGGCGTCGGGCTTGACCTCGCGCAGCCCTCGCCGCAGCTCGACCCAGAACGAGGGGTCCACGCCGACCGCGTGGTCGCACCGCACGCCGTCCGCCCCGTACTCGGTAACCCAGTGTCGGGCTGCGTCGACCAGGTAGTCCTGCACGCGGCGGCTGCCGGTGTCCATCTCGGGCAGGGAGATCACGTCGTAGAAGCAGCGGTAGTAATGAGGCCACTGCCAGAATCGGTAGAAGTCCGCAGCGTCGCCGCCGTGATTGATCGCGTCTCGGAACAGGTGATGACCGCGACCCGTGTGGTTCGGCACGAAGTCGAGCAGCACGCGCATGCCCCGGGCGTGCGCCGCATCGATCAGCTGTTTCAGCGCGGACTCACCGCCGTATCGCTCCTCGACCTGGAAGAAGTCCTCATGGTCATAGCCGTGGTGGGAGGGCGACTTGTGGATCGGCGTCAGCCAGATCGTGTTGCAGCCAACGCTCGCGATGTGATTCAGGTGCGCGCGCACGCCGTCGAGCGTGCCTCCGTACAGAGCGGTTGATGAACCGGGCCTCGGCAGGTCGCCGTCGGGGCGCGCGAACCGGTCGACCATCAGCTGATAGATCACCGCGTCGCGTGTCCAGTCCGGCGGGTCGGGATCCAAAGCCAAGGCGAACTCCTGGCCGCCGATGCGCGGGTCAGAGTCCGAAGCCCACAGGCTGCCTGATCCCGTTGTGACCTTGATCTTGTAGCGGCCCGCGCCGCCCGGCTCCACCGCGATCGTGGTGGGTCGCAGGTCCGGCCGCACCTCAACCTCACGACCCGGATCATGGCCGCGGGCGGTGAGGCCGCCGTGAAACGCGCCGCCGTAGAGCGCGCGAGCCCGGCGGATGCCCTGCACATCCGCCTGATGCTCGAAAAAGAAATCCTCGCCACCGCGCACCTTTGGGATGAGGGCGTGAATGGAGATCAGGAACCTCGCATGCGTGGCGAGATCGATGCCTTCTTCGTTGACGAAGAGATCGAGCTCCGACCGGCGCTCGAGGGCGGCGCGAATCGCACCGCTTGGAGGCTTCGGCAAGTCGAGCGGCTGCGACGCTGGACGCTCGCTCAAGGCCTCGAACCTCCCGCGCAGCTCGCTCCCGTAGGCCAATCGCAGATGCTGCTCCAGGCCCCACATCAACCTGCCGTCCATCCGGCGATTGGTCAGAGCCCACTCGAAGAATGCCTCGGCCGCGCCGCGCTCACCGCACACGTCGAGCGCGTGTGCGAGCAGGACGTCCTGTCCGTCCGGCGCGAGGAACCCGCCTGCTCGCGTCTGATGCTGCGCGATCACGAGCACGCTGCGCGCGTAGACGTCAGCGATCGCACCGCGATCCCCGAGCTCGGCGATGCGCTCCACGATTGCCGCCCTGGTGGCGCCGCCCAGCGGCGGCGGGTCGAACTCGAGCGGCCACCCGTCGCCGCGAGCGGCGACCTCGATCTCGTCCCCGATCGCGGCCACGCGCGTCTCGCTTTCGCCGGAAATGAGCCGGACCACGTTGCTGCCGCGCACGTAGGCCAGCCGTTCGTTCGGCCGCGCCACGACATAACAGAGGACAAGGCCGTTGCCGACGGGAGCGAAGGCGCTCATCGTCCCGCCGCCTTCATCTCACTGGCGATCCGCGTGACCCCATCGGCGCTTTCGATGTCTTCGACGCTGACCGGCAGCGCCAGACGCCAGTTCGGGAATTGGTCGATTGTGCCCGGGACGTTCGGCCGCTCGTGCACACCAAGCGCGTCTTCCAGCTGCACGAGGACGATTCGCGGCTTGCCCTGGGCGAGGTATCGGTAGGTGGCGATCGCCACATCGACGGCTGGAGTCTCGTCGGGTAGATGCGTCAGGTCGACAAGCTTTTGGCGCAGGTGGTGCAGCCGGTGCTCGGGCTCGCTGCGCGTCCAGATCCCCGCGATGGTCGGCAGGTCGTGTGTGCCCACCGCGGCAACCGCGTCGTGTGGCCAGCGTCCCGGCTCCGAGCCTTCGAACCAGACGAGGCGGTAGGAAAGCGAACCCTTCTGCTTGAGCTGCTTGCGCACGACCGGTTGAACAAGGCCGAGGTCCTCGCCGATCACAAACGCGCGGGCGCGGCGACTTTCGTTGGCGAGCAGGGACAGCAGCGTCGAAGCGGGATAGCGGACGTACGCACCCTGCGCTGCGTCCATACCGTCCGGAATCCAGAACAGCCGGAACAGGCCCATCACGTGGTCGAGGCGGATGCCCGCGGCGTGGCGCCCGGCGGTGCGGATCGCTTCGACGAACGGCATCCATTGCGCCTGGCTGAGCTTCCACGGGTTGAGCGGTGGCAGGCCCCAGTCCTGTCCGTCGCGGAAGAACTCATCCGGCGGCGCGCCGACGCGCATCCCTGGCGAGATGTAGTCCCTCCAGCGCCACGCGTCGAAACCGTCGGACGCAAATCCGACGGGGACGTCGGTGATGAGGCCGATCTCGTGAGAGGCTCGCGCGAGCTGCCGGTCGACATGGAACTGCAGCCACTGGTGGTACGCGACGCGGTCTGGGTCGAGACGCCCGATGTCCTTCGGCCAGCTCCTCCAGGCCGGGCCGTGTATCTCGCATACCGCGTTGAACGTCGCGAAGTCGCGCAGCGCCTCGCCCTGGCGGCGCACGAATGAAGCCAGGCCGTCGGGTTCGGGTGCGACGCGAAAGATCTTCTCGAGCGCCTTCGACTTGAGCTCGAACACCCGGTCGTAATCGATGATCCGCTGCGCGTTGAGCCGTTGCGCCGCTTCGCGCTCCGCTGAGAGATCGATGCCCTCCGCGCCCTGTACCTCTTCGACCCGCAGGTAGACGACGTTGCGGAACCGCCGCGTGGATGCGTAGTAGGGGGAGGGCTGATAGGGATGCGTCGGCGTCTGCGCGCCGAGCGGGTTCAGCAGGATGAGCGACGCGCCTGCTCGTCGCGACCAGCGGCCGAAGCGGCGTAGGTCGGCGAAGTCGCCGACGCCCCAGCTTTCGCGCGACCGCAGCGCGTAAAGCTGCACCGCCCAACCCCAGGTGCGCTCCGGCGCCGGATGGCACGGATCGTCAGCGAGCGGCGGTCGGCGAAGGCGCGGTGGGCGGTCCTTCGTCGCCCCCATGGCGGCGAGGATCGCCTGCTCGGCCTCGGGCGAGGTGCGGACGACGTCGCCCTGCCAGCCGTGATAGGCGGGCAGGATGCCCCATCGGCGCGCCCGCTCGGATGCCTCTGTCAGGCCAGCGTCTCGGTTCGGGCCCTACTTCTTCGCGCCATTCCGGTCGCCGGCGGTCTCGCTCACGGCGCGCCAGATCGCGCGCACCTCGTCCGGAGTGACCTGCAGCCGGTGCGCCGAGAGTCCGTGCTCGCGCACGTTTTCGACGACCTCGGACTTCGATCCACGCGTCACCCAGCCACACCGGCAGGTGACCTCCATCAACACGCCGCACAGCCTAGCGCGGTATTGGGACGCGTAGGATGCTGCCATGGCGATCGCCGAAGACCTGGAAATCGCCGCGTTTCTCAAGGGCCAGCCGAAAAAGCTCTTCATCGGGGGGCGTTGGGTCGAGGCCGCGAGCGGCAAGACATTCGAGACCCTCAACCCGGCCACCGGCGAGGTGCTGGCGAAAGTCGCCGAGGGCGGAGCGGACGACATCGACCGCGCGGTGGCGGCGGCGCGCGCCTCGTTCGACCGAGGCACCTGGCGCGACCTGCCGCCCTCGGAGCGGGCCAAGGTTCTCTGGCAGGTCGGCGACATGATCGAGGAGCGGGCGACCGAGTTCGCCCAGCTCGAAACCCTCGACAACGGGATGCCGATCAACGACGCGCTGCTCTTCCACGCGCCCCTGGCCGCCGCCACGTTCCGCTACTACGCAGGATGGGTCACCAAGCTGGACGGCGCCACGCAACAGATCTCGCTGCCGGGCAACTACCTGAGCTACACGCTGCGCGAACCCATCGGGGTCGTCGGCCAGATCATCCCCTGGAACTTTCCGCTCCTGATGGCCGCGTGGAAGATCGCGCCCGCGCTGGCCTGCGGCAACAGCGTGGTGCTCAAGCCGTCCGAAGAGACGCCACTCAGCGCGCTGTTGCTGGCCGAGCTGCTGCAGGAAGCGGAGCTGCCAGCTGGCGTCCTGAACGTCGTGCCCGGTCGAGGCGAGACGGCCGGCGCGCGATTGGCCGCGCATCCGGACGTCGACAAGATCGCATTCACGGGCTCGACCGAGGTGGGCAAGCTGATCGCCAAGGCCTCAGCGGAGAGCAACCTGAAGCGCGTCAGCCTCGAGCTCGGTGGCAAGTCGCCCAACATCGTGTTCGCCGACGCCGACCTGACGAAGGCGGTGTCGGGCGTGTTCTTTGGCATCTTCTTCAACCAGGGCCAGGTGTGCTCGGCGGGATCGCGGCTGTTCGTGCAAGAAAAGGTGTACGACCAGGCGTTGGACCAGCTGGTCCAGACCGTGAAGGAAGCGCGCATCGGACCAGGCATCGACCCGGTGACGCAGATGGGACCGCTCGTCTCGAAGACACAGATGGAGCGCGTGCTCGGTTACATCCGAACCGGCAGCCAGGAAGGCGCGCGGCTCCTGGCGGGCGGCCACAGGCCCGGCGGCCTCGACTCCGGCTACTTCGTGGAACCGACCGTGTTCGCCGATGTCGACGGCAAGATGCGTATCGCGCGCGAGGAGATCTTCGGGCCGGTGGTCGCCGCGATCCCGTTCAGCGACGAGGACGACCTGGTCGCGAAGGCGAACAGCACGATCTACGGATTGGTGGCCGGTGTCTGGACGGAGAACGTGAGCCGCGCCCATCGCGTGGCGCATGCGCTCAAGGCGGGCACCGTTTATGTGAACTGCTACCACATCGTCGACGCGGTCACGCCATGGGGAGGCTACAAGCAAAGCGGATGGGGGCGTGAGCTCGGCCCTTACGCGCTCGACCTCTACACGGAGCTCAAGAACGTCATCGTCGACATCAGCTGAGCCCGACAATCGCCTTCACGGCCTGTCCAACGCGCTACCCGCGGCGTACCCTGACCCTGGTTTGCTTTGCGGGGCCCTCTGTCTCGTGACCATGTTGTCGGTCGCCGTGCAACCACCCGGCGCGAGTGGCTCGCCGCCGCCTCCCCCAGCCGCGGCGCCGGCCGCGGCCGATGTCTTCCAGTACCCGCTTCCCACATGGTCGCCGCACTGCCTCGGCTTTGGAAGCCAGTGGCGGTACTGCAACGGCGTGCCGCTGCGAGCTTGCCCATCGGGCGCGGTGTGGCTGCATACCGGGGCGGACGTGCAGACGGGCATCCAGCCTGTGGTGGCCGCCGGTGACGGCGTCATCGTCGGGTATCAGACCGACCCGACGTTTCGCGGGGGCGTCCTGATTCGGCATCAAACCAGCGCGGGTGTCGTCATCACGCAGTACTGGCACGTCTGGCTGCGCTCCGGGTTCGGCGTCGGCACGCCGGTCAAGAGAGGTCAGGCGTTCGCCGACGTCGCGGACATGGGCAGCCGCACGCATCTGCATTTCGCGGTCTTCAACGGCGACTTCGAGTCGCACGCGTGGAACGGCGCCCTGCCACCATCGTCGTGTTCTGGATATCCGGCGTTTCCCTACCGCTTCGTCGACCCGACCGCGTTCATCCAGGCGCACCAGCATCAGCCTCCGGTCCACTTCGCGCGCGGCGTCCGTTTGGAGGGTTAGCGATTATTCGTCATAGGCCAGGTTGGGGCGCAGCCAGCGCTC
>Ga0209808_1000067_pt1 | contig 53987 bp, 52 predicted proteins | sample GraSoiAngelo_157_FD_186171 | JGI IMG/M metagenome (GOLD analysis project Ga0209808, IMG submission 186171) | Grasslands soil microbial communities from the Angelo Coastal Reserve, California, USA - 14_1009_16_20cm (SPAdes) (version 2) | ecosystem: Environmental > Terrestrial > Soil > Grasslands ... | reverse complement strand
CCGCGAATGGCGCGACCGGGTGCGCGACTGGGGAACGGCGGGCTGAAGCGCGTGGCCGGCGGCGAAGCGTTCGCCTGCGCCGACGAAGCGAGTCGCCGCGGAACGCGCGCAGTTCCCCGTGCGCGGTGGCCGCACCGATCGCGCGTGCGCTGCCTTATGATGCGCGCCTTGCTCAACTAATCCTAAGGTCCGGAGCTCCATGAGATTACCCTCGAGATTAGCCTCGCGGCTCGCGAGGTCATTCACTCCACTGGCAGCGCTGGCGCTCGCGGCTGCCTGCGCTTCGAAGCCCGTCGAGGAGAAAGCGGTGTCCCCAAAAGCCACTTCGGCCGCCCCCAGCGCCACGGCGAAAGCCGCCACCGACCCCCCGCCCGCCGGCGGGTCCGGTGCGGCCGCGCCCGCGCTGCGCAAGGCGGTGATCGGGGACTTTGGCCTCGACCTGTCCGCGCGCAATCGCAACGTGAAACCCGGAGACGACTTCTACGCCTGCGCGAACGGCGCCTGGTACGACTCCTTCGCCATTCCGCCCGATCACTCGAGCTACGGTGCGTTCGACCAGCTCGATGAGCTCTCGAAGAAGCGGGTGCGCGAGATCATCGAGCAGGCCGCCGCGGCGCGCATCGCGGCCGGCACTCCCGAGCAGCAGATCGGCGACTACTATGCGGCCTTCATGGACGAGACGGCCATCGAGGCGAACGGGCTGGCGCCGGCGGAGCCCGACCTCAAGCGCATCGCCGCCGCCGGCACGCGAGAAGCCATCGCGCGGCTCTTCGGCGAGCCGGGCTTCGCCTCGCTCTTCGACGTGGATCTGCCGGCCGACTTCAAGAACCCCGACCGTTACGCGGTGGTCATAACCGAGTCGACGCTCGGGCTCCCCGATCGCGACTACTACCTCAAGGACGATCCGCAGCTGAAGGAGCTGCGCGCGAAGTACGTGGCCTACATCGAGCAGATGCTGACCCTCGGCGGGGTGAGCGACGCGAAGGCCCTGGCGCACGAGATCATGACGTTCGAGACCGCAGCATCGAAGGTGCAGTGGCCGATCGAGAAGCGCCGCGACGTCGATGCGACCTACAACCCTCGCAGCAAGGAGCAGCTGCTGGCCTTTGCGCCCGGCTTCCCCTGGCAGCCGTTCTTCGCGGCCATGCAACTCGGCGCGCGACAGGACCTGGTGCTCGGAGAGCTGTCCGCGATCCGCGATATGGCCGAGCTCTTCGGCCGCACCTCCGTACCGACGCTCAGGGGCTTCCTGACGTTCCACTATCTCAGCAGCCACGCCCCGTACCTGCCGAAGCGCTTCGACGAGGCGCGTTTCGCCTTTTACGGTCAGGCCATGCATGGGCAACCGCAGCAGCGCGAGCGCTGGAAGCGCGCCGTGGACGCCGTCGACGGGGCGCTCGGCGAATCGATCGGGCGGCTGTACGTGGCGCAGTATTTCCCGCCGGAATCGAAGGCCAAGATGCAGCAGCTGGTGGCGGACCTGCGCACCGCGCTCGGCGAGCGCATCGACGCCCTCGACTGGATGACGCCACAGACCAAATCGCGCGCTCACGAGAAGCTCGCGATGTTCATGCCCAAGATCGGCTACCCGGACAAGTGGAAGGACTACGCCACACTCGTGATTCGCCGCGACGATCTCATCGGCAACGTGCGCCGCGCAGTCGAGTGGGACTGGAACTACCAGGTGGCGCGCCTCGACAAGCCGGTCGACCGCGCCGAATGGCACATGACGCCCCAGACCGTCAACGCCTACTACAACCCCTCCAACAACGAGATCGTGTTCCCCGCGGCCATCCTGCAGCCGCCGTTCTTCGACCCCAACGCCGACGCTGCGGTGAACTACGGCGCCATCGGGGCGGTGATCGGGCATGAGATGGGTCACGGCTTCGACGACCAGGGCCGCAAGTTCGGCCCCGACGGCGCCCTGCAGGACTGGTGGACGCCGCAGGACGAGAAGGAGTTCAAGGCGCGCACCGCGCGCCTCATCGAGGAGTTCTCAGCCTTCGAGGCGCTGCCGGGCCTGAAGGTGAACGGCGCCAACACCATCGGCGAGAACATCGGCGACCTGGGCGGCCTCAACATGGCCCACGAGGCGTATCGGATCTCGCTCCAGGGGCAGCCGGCGCAGGTGCTGGCGGGCTTGAGCGGGGATCAGCGGTTTTTCCTCGCCTACGCGCAGGTGTGGCGCAGCAAGTACCGCGACGGCGCGCTGCGCGAGCTGGTGCTTTCCGACGTGCACAGCCCGGCGGAGTTCCGCGTCAACGGACCGCTGCCCAACATCGACGACTGGTACGCGGCGTTCAACGTGCAGCCGGGCGACAAGCTCTACATCAAGCCGGACAAGCGGGTGCGGATCTGGTAGTGCCCGCCCTCAGGGCTTCACCACCGCCAGTATCACGATCGCGATGAGCAGCGCCGACGGGATCTCGTTGAAGAGGCGATACCAGCGCTGCGAGTGCCGCGCACGGTCCGCGCGCAGCGCGAGCATCAACCGGTAGCACCCCGCGTGGTAGCCGACGAGGGCTGCGACGAGGATCAGCTTGGCGCGCATCCACCCGAGCGCCAGGTAGCCGGGTGCGGCGGCAATCATGGCCATGCCGAACAACACGGCGAGCAGCGCCCCGAGCGACATGATGAAGAACAGCCGCCGCTCCATGACCGCGAAGCGCGCCAGTCCCTCCCGGTCGGCGGTCGCCACGTGGTAGACAAACAGGCGCGGGAGGTAGAACAGCCCCGCGAACCAGGTGACCACGAACACCACGTGGAAGGCCTTCAGCCACAACATCGGGTCGGATTGTAACCAAGGCGGGACAGACCCGCGGTGTACGGCTCTGGTAGCATGGCCGCCCCCGTCACGGCTCGCCACAGCCCAAGCCATGCCCGCAGCATCCTCGGCCCCCTCCGCGCCCTTTCCGGGCAACATCGAGATCGCGCAGCGCGCCTCGATGCGCCCCATCGTCCAGCTTGCGGGCGAGCGGCTCGGCATACCGGAGGAGCGGCTCGAGCCCTACGGCCACTACAAGGCGAAGGTGGCGCTCGATTACGTGGCGCAGCTCGATTCCCGCCCCGACGGCAAGCTGGTGCTCGTGACCGCGATCTCGCCGACGCCGGCCGGGGAGGGCAAGACCACCACGACGGTGGGTCTCGGGGACGCGCTCAATCTCCTCGGCAAGCGGGCCATCGTCTGCCTGCGCGAGCCGGCGCTCGGCCCCGTGTTCGGCATGAAGGGCGGCGCGGCCGGCGGCGGCTACTCGCAGGTGGTGCCGATGGAGGACATCAACCTGCATTTCACCGGCGACTTTGCCGCCATTGCGCTCGCCAACAACCTGCTGGCCGCCCTCATCGACAACCACATCTACCAGGGCAACCAGCTCGGCTTCGACGTGCGCCGCATCACCTGGCGGCGCGTGGTGGACGTCAACGACCGGGCGCTGCGCCGCATCGTCATCGGGCTCGGCGGCACGGCCGACGGCGTGCCGCGCGAAGACGGCTTCGATATCGTGGTGGCCTCCGAGGTGATGGCGATCGTGTGTCTCGCCAACAGCATCGCCGATCTGAGGGAGCGGCTCGGCCGGATCGTAGTCGGCTACCGCGCCGACAACGCTCCGATCCTGGCGCGGGAGCTCCAGGCGCACGGGGCGATGGCGGCGCTGCTGAAGACGGCGCTCGCGCCGAATCTGGTGCAGACGCTCGAGAACACTCCGGCCTTCATCCATGGCGGCCCGTTCGCCAACATCGCGCACGGCTGCAACTCGGTGATCGCGACGCGCACGGCGCTCAAGCTCGCCGACTACGTCGTGACCGAGGCGGGCTTCGGCGCCGACCTGGGAGCGGAGAAATTCGTCGACATCAAGTGCCGCAAGGCGGGCCTGCGCCCAAGCGCGGCGGTAATCGTGGCCACCGTGCGGGCGCTCAAGTACCACGGTGGCGTCGAGCTGGCGGATCTCAAGCACGAGAATCTCGCCGCGCTCGACAAGGGCGTGGTCAACCTCGAGCGGCACATCGACAACGTCCACAACCGCTACGGGCTCCCCTGCACGGTGGCGATCAATCGCCGCGCCGAGGACACCGAGCGCGAGATCCAGCTGCTGATCGATCGCATCGCCCCGCACAGCGTGCGAGTGATCCCCGCGACCCACTTCGCGCAGGGCGGACGCGGGGCGGTCGAGCTGGCCCGCGAGGTGGTGCGGCTGTGCGGCGAGCCCAACGGCTTTCGCTTCGTCTACGAGGACAGCGCGACTCTCTGGGACAAGATGAAGGCGATCGCCACCAAGGTCTATCACGCCACCGACATCACCGCCGATACCAAGGTACGGGCCCAGATCCGCCACCTGCAGGAGAGCGGCTACGGGCACTATCCGGTGTGCGTCGCCAAGACCCAGTACTCCTTCTCGACCGATCCGAAGCTGCGCGGCGCCCCGGCGCACCACGTGGTCAACATCCGCGAGGTGCGGCTCGCCGCGGGCGCGGAGTTCGTGATCATGATCTGCGGCGACATCATGACCATGCCCGGGCTCCCGAAGCTGCCGGCCGCGAACAACATCGACGTGAGCGCGGACGGCCGGATTACCGGCCTGTTCTAGCAACCGCGGCAACCCCGCACCACCGCCATGCCGTTCTGCGAAGCCGACCCGTGGCGCCTGCAGTACTTCGAGGGTGTCGACTGTCCGCGCGACGTGCGCATTCCGACCGAGGACCCGGACGGCTACCAGTGGCATCCCGGAGAGCGGCGCATCTACGACAAGCTGTTCGTCGCCGAGTCCCAGGGACTCGCCTGCGCTCCGCACGGGGTCACCCCGCCGGAGTTTCCGGTGTTCAGCAAGCCGATCATCAATCTGCGCGGCATGGGTCTCGGCAGCCGCGTGCTTCGCGACCTGTCGGACTACGAGCGCCACCTGACGGCCGGACACTTCTGGATGACACTGCTCGAAGGCGAGCACGTGAGCACCGACGTGGCGGTGCTCGAGGGCCGGACGATGTGGTGGCGTCACTGCCGCGGCACTCCCGCAATTCAGGGCACCTTCGATCGCTGGCTGATCGAGGACGGCCGGCGGCCGCAGCTCGAGGCCTACGTCGGCGCCTGGGTGGCGCGACACCTCGGCGACTACACCGGTATGCTGAACGTCGAGACCATCGGCGAGCGCATCATTGAAGCCCACCTGCGCGTCACCGACCAGTGGCCGGACCTCTACGAGGCTGGGTGGCTCGAGGCCGTGGTCGGGCTGTACGCGCGCGGCGAGTGGCGGCTCGCGCCGGGCGAGCGCCGCGCGGGCTACAGCATCGCGCTCTTCGGCCCGCACGGCCGCGAGTACCGGCATCCGCCCGCGGAGCTCGTGGCGCAGGTGCGGCGCATGCCGCACGTGAGCAGCGTGCAGATCACCTTCCACGAAGATCGTCCGTCCGCCTCGCACGCGATGCCTCCGGGGGGCTTTCGCCTGGCCGTCGTCAATTGCTTCGATCTCGAGGCCGGCCGCGCGGCGCGCGCGCGCCTCGCGGCGTTCTTCGGCGTGTGAGCGGAATTACCGGCCTGAGGCCCGCAGGCTGCTCCGCGCCAGTTTGCAGTTACCAGAATGGGTGTCGCCCACGCTGATCTGTGATGAGCGTCTCAATCTGCGTGCAAGGGGTAATTACTCTGAGCTGGTACCCTGAAAACAAAAGGGGAGACGCTATGAAGAAGTATAAGAACGTCGTTGCGGCGTCGTTTTTCAGCTCGCTACCTGCATTCATTGTGGTCGCGCCTTTGTTGGCATCCTGTGCCAGTTCAGGTCTGTATAACATGTCCGACGAATGGTGCGCGAGGCACCTCGATGCGACCGCCGCGCGGTGTCCTGAGAATCAAGAGCTCGCGCGTCGGACCGCCGAGACTGATATTCACGTCAAACGGTCTCACCTCGCGAGCCAGTAAGGGCGAAGCCAGACAGCTCAGTGGGGAGTGCGCCGTGGAAGCACCTGGCACATTGCAGTCGACGGTCGCCAGCAACTCTGTCCTGCGCTCCAGCGAGCGCGATTTCTATTTGTGGATGGCCGGCGTCTTCGTGCTGATGGCATTCGGCGGCTTCACGCCTACCTATTGGGCTCCCGTCGCCAGCGGTACTTTCCATGGGCCGCCGGTCCTTCACATTCATGGTGCGCTGCTCTTCAGCTGGACACTGTTCTATTTCATGCAAACCGCATGGATCGCATCGGGGCACACGCCCACCCACCGCGCGTGGGGCCTGGCGGGGATAGCCCTGTTCAGCGTCATGATGTGTTCGATCCTCGTCGCGCAGATAACCGTCATGCGCCTGGGCGACGCGCACGGGTATGGAGACGCGGGACGCCGATTCGCTGCCGTGGCGCTTTGCGCTTTACCGGTGTTGATAGGATTCTTTTCCCTGGCGATCGCCAACGTGCGACGACCGGAAACGCACAAGCGGCTGATGTACCTCATCATGGTGGGGTTTATGCATCCAGCCATCGCGCGCGTAGTGCTGGCCCTCTTCGCCCCGCCGGGGGCGCAAGGACCACCGCCGGTGTTCGTAGCGGTGCCACCGGGCTTGATCGCCGATCTGCTGATCGTCGTAGCCATGGTCTACGACTGGCGAACACGGGGACGGCCGCATCCGGTATACGTCTATGGCGGTCTGACTCTCCTGGCCGACCAGTTGCTGACCGTACCCGTTTCAGCGACTCAAACCTGGATGAGCATCGCCAGATTCCTCGAGGGACTCGCGGGCTGAGGCTCAGCGCTCCCAGCCGTGCGCGCGCGCCGCCGCTTCGGCGCTCGCATCGAGCGCCTCCCCTGCACGAAGCTCATCGAGCGTGCGCGCGACGCTCGGCGGCAGCGCCGTCGCTGCCGGCCGGTAGCCGCCGGCGGCGGGCGGCTGCGGCGGACTCTGCGCGAGCACCTCGAGCCGCCAGGCATCGTGCTCGCGGCAGGCAACGCCGGCGAGCGCCTTCTCTTCGCGCAGCTGGAAGCTGCGGCAGTAGCCGCCGTCGCGGGCGCGAAAGCTGACGCCGATCTCGACCGGCGAACCGGGCGTCCGGTTGCTCGCGAGCTCTTCCGTGAGGGCGCGCGCGAGCGCGCCGCCGGCGAGCATCTCGCCGTCGCGGGTGATGACCGCGCCGCCGCCGGCGGGCGGGTGCAGCACCAGGGGTCCGAGCAGCGCTCCGAGGACGAGGCTTGCGGCGAGCGCGCCGAGCTGCGGCCACGACCAGCGCGGCGCGGCGGGGCGCTTGAGCGGAATCACCTTGGCGGCCGGCCGCGGCGCGGCTGCGCCGCGCACGCTCTCGAGGAGGCGCTGCGGCAGCGGCTCATCGAGCACCGGGTCGAGCGCGGCGCGGAGCCGCGCGCGCAGCGCCTGGTGGCGCGCGACCCGCTGCGCCAGGCCCGGGTCGGCCGCCATCGCCGCCTCGAGCGCGGCGCGTGCCGCGGGATCGAGCTCACCGTCCGCGTACGCCATCAGAGTCTCCTCGCTGTAACTCATCGCCGCGCTCCCCCGCTCTCGTCCAACATCTCCTGCAACGCCTCGCGGCCGCGCGCCAGGCGGCTGGTCAGCGTCCCGATCGGCACCTCCATGATGTGCGCCGCCTCCTTGTAGGAAAACCCTTCGATCAACACCAGCGCCACCGCCTCGCACTGCTCCTCGGGCAGGCGCGCCAGCGCATCCTGCACCGCGAGCGCCTCCGCGTGCCCGCCCTGGGACGCATCGCCGACCCGCTCGACGCTCTCCTCGGGTGCGAACACCCGCGCCCGCCGGCCGCGCGCACGCAACTCATCCAGCCAGGCGTTGCGCACGATGCCGAACATCCAGCTCGACAGCGGCGCGTCCGGCCGCAGCTGCCCGGAGCGCGTCAACGCCCGCTCGACGGCGATCTGCACCAGATCGTCGGCGTCGTGCACGTCCCGGGCCAGCGCGCGCGCGAAGCGCCGCAGCCGTGGCAGCAGTGCCACGAGCGCCTCGCGCAGCGCCTGGGGCGCAGCGCTCATGCCGGTCCTACGTTCATGCATGCCATTTTCTTCCATTTCTTCCCTGCGGGGCCACGTTCAACTATGGTGCTTCCATGCGCAGGCTTGTTCTGACAGCGCTGCTCGTGATCGCCTCGTCGGCCGCCGCGCAGGTGACGCTGCCGACGCTGCGGCTGCCGCAGCTGCCTCCCGTCATGCTGCCGGATCTTCCGGCGAGCGTGCCGCTCGACATCGAGAAGTCGGCCGCGGCGCTCGCGGGCGAGACGGATCCGCGCCGCCTGCGCGAGCTGCGCGCGCTCAGGATCCGGGAGCTCCTGCGCCGGCACCGTGACGTGCTCGAAGCCGACCCGCACGGCGCGCCGGTGGTGCGCGGCGAGGTGCTGGCGCTCTCCCCGAGCGCCACCACGCTCGAGGCCGCCGCCGCCGCGGGGTTCACGGTGCTGCGCGAGCAGTCGCTCGGCGATCTCGGCGCGCGGCTCGTCGTGCTGCGCGTGCCAGGAAAGACCGCGCGCGCCCTGGCGCGCCTCAAGGCGCTCGATCCCGCCGGCATCTATGACTTCAATCACGTCTATACCGACAGCGGGGTGGCGTTGGCCGCCGGCACGGGCGCGGTGCCGCCCGCCGCACCCGGCGGCGCGCCGCGCGCGGATGGCGGGGAGCGCAGCGCGACCCGCATCGGCCTCATCGACAGCGGCGTCGACGTGACGCACGAGGTGTTCAACGGCATCACGATCCAGCAGCACGGCTGCGGCATCGCGGTGCCGGCGGAGCACGGCACCGCGGTGGCCTCGCTCATGGTCGGTCGCGCCAGCGCCTTCCACGGCGCGGCGCCGGGCTCGGCTCTGTACGCGGCGGACGTGTTCTGCGGACGGCCCACGGGCGGCGCGGTGGATGCGGTGGCCGAGGCCTTCGGGTGGCTGGCCAGGGAGCACGTCCCGGTCATCAACGTGAGCCTCGTGGGCCCGCCGAACACCATGCTCGCCGTCATCGTTCAGGACGTGCTGTCGCGCGGCTACCTGATCGTGGCCGCAGTCGGCAACGACGGTCCGGCGGCGCCGCCGCTGTATCCGGCGGCGTGGCCGGGCGTGATCGGCGTGACCGCGGTGGATGCGCGGCAGCGGGTGTTGGTGGAGGCCGGACGCGGACCGCAGGTGAAGTTCGCGGCCCCCGGAGCGGACATGGCCGCCGCAAGGCCGCACCAGGCCTATGTGCTGGTGAGAGGAACCTCGTTCGCTTCTCCCATCGTCGCCGGGCTCCTCGCGCTCGAGCTCGAAGCGCCCGACGGCGCCGCGGCGCAGCGTGCGGTGGCGGCACTCGCCGCGCGTGCCCTCCATCCCGGTGCCCCGGGCCTCGATCCCGTTTACGGCTACGGCCTGGTGGGAGCGGAGCTGCGCCAGCAGCCGGCGCTCGCGCGCGTCAGGCCCGACTGATCAGCGGCTGCGGCCGAACGGCGGCCGGTGAGATTAAGTCAACAATCCCAGCCGGGAAGAATTCACGCCGGCCGGTCGTAGTACTCCCTGGAAGGTCGCGGACAGGCCGCGGCCTCGAGAGGAGACGACCATGAAGATCACTCATCTTTTCACGAGCGCCGCGTTCGCAGTCGTGTTGGCTGCGGCGGCTCCCGCGCACGCGCAGATTCTGGGCGGTGTGCACGGCGGGATGGGCGGGGCCCTCGGGGGCACGCTCGGCGGCGGCGCGGGTGGCATGGGCGGCACGCTGAACGGCGGTGCCACTGGGGCCCTCCACGGCGGAGTCGGCGGAGACTTGAGCGGGATGGACCGGGTTGGTCAGACCGCGAAGGACACCGCGAAGGACACGGCGAAGGACAGAGCGAAGGACGCCGCGCGTGCGGGCAAACGCACCGCGGGCAAGGCGGAGACTGCCGCGCACAACGGTGTCGAGAAGGCCGAGGCGGGCGTGAGTCAGGGCGCGCAGGTTGGCGCGAGCGCTGCGGGCGCAACCACCGCGTCCTCACCCGATGTCACGGCCAACGGTGCGGCGGGCGCCGCCGGTCAGGCGAGCGGCCAGCTCGGGTCCGGCGGCCAGATCGCCAACACGAGCGATCGGTCGCCGCACAACGCACCGGCTGGCGGCAACACCAAACCCGCGCGTGACAGCGGCAAGCCGACCGCGAACGACTCCGGCAAGCCGGCGGCGAACGACAACAGCCGCCCGCGCAGCAGCCACCAGTCGCTCGGCGACTTCGGCACGAGCGGCAACGCTGATGCGCGCGGCAACGCCAATGCGTGGGGCAACGTCGACTCACGTCACGTGCAGGCCGGCGGCGACGCCTCCGCGTCGACCTCGGCCGATGCCTCGATGAATGCCTCGACTCCCCGCTGATCCCCCCCGGCAAGCGGCCTGAGGCCAGAGCGGCAGACGCAACAGTCTGCCGCTCTTTTTTTTCGCGCGGCGGCTCGATGGTCAAGGGTGTCGAATCAGGTGAGAATCGGTGGCGCATGATGGCGCGCGGCAGGACCCTTAAGCATATTCTGGTGATCGACATCGGTCTCACGCTCTGGCGACGGGGCGGCCGCCCGGTGCATCTGCCCGGCGAGCGCCCGGCGGCGCGCAAGTGAGCACGGCGCCGGGAGCTCCGGGACTGCCTCCCACCTGGTGCAGCAGCGCCAAGGAGATGGTCGGCTGCTCGCTCGGGTCCTCGCGCCTGTGGTTCACCATCGGCGGCGGCATCGTCAACGAGGTCTACTACCCGCGCGTCGACCTGCCGCAGATCCGCGACCTCGGGTTCATCGTTGGCGACGGCTCGGGGTTCTGGGTCGAGGTGAAAAGGCTGTGGCAGCACGAGCTCGAGCTCGCCGCGCCCGGCGCACCCGGGGTGCGCATCGTGCACCACCACCCGCGCTTCGATCTCACGCTGCGCGTCACGCCCTGCGAGCACCGCGATGTGCTCCTCATCGAGGTGGGGCTCGGCGGCGATTCGGCGTTGCGCCCGCACGCGCTCCTCGCGCCGCACCTCGGCGGCACCGGAGCGAACAACCGCGCGGCCGTCGTGCGGCATCGCGGTCGGAAGCTCCTGTGGGCGGAGCAGGGTCCCTACGCCCTCGCGCTCGCGGCGGTCGACCCCCGGCGGCGCGACGCGTGGGGCCGGGCGAGCGCGGGCTTCGTGGGCGAGAGCGACGGCTGGCAGGACTTTCACCGTAACGGCGCGCTCACCTGGGAATACGAGGGCGCCGGACCGGGCAATGTCGCGCTCCTCGGCGAGTTGCCGCGACAGGCGGTGCTCGCGCTCGGCTTCGGCTCGAGCCCCGAGGCCGCGGCAACCCTGGCGCTGACGGCGCTGTCGGAGCCGTTTGAGACGTCGTGGGAGCGGCAGCGCAAGAGCTGGACGCTCTGGCACACGAGCTGCACGCCGGAAGCCTCGCTCACCGCGGGGCTCCCCGAGGCGTGCGCAACGCAGGTGAGCATCTCCACCATGGTGCTGCGCACCCACCAGGACAAGACCTTTCCCGGCGCCATGGTGGCTTCCTTGAGCGTGCCCTGGGGCAACACGCGCGAGGAACGCCCGGGCTATCACCTGGTGTGGCCGCGCGATCTGGTCGAGAGCGCCGGCGCATTGCTCGCGGTCGGGGCGACGCGCGAAGCGCGCAACGCGCTGCGCTACCTCATCGCCACGCAGAACGAGGACGGACACTGGCATCAGAACCAGTGGCTCGACGGCAAGGGCTACTGGCTCGGCGTGCAGCTCGATGAGACCGCCTTTCCGGTGCTGCTCGCGGTGGCGCTCGATGAGCGCGGCGCGCTGGACGGCACCGAAGTCGCGGACATGATTCGGCGCGCGCTCTCCTTCCTCGTGCGGCAGGGCCCCTCGAGCGATCAGGACCGCTGGGAGGAGGATTCGGGTCTCAACCCCTTCCAACTCGCGGTGTGTATCTCGGCGCTCGTGGCGGGCGCCCGCCACCTGCCTGCCGACGCCTCCTCGCTCGCGCTCGCGTTCGCCGACTACTGGAATGCGCGCCTCGAGGACTGGACCGCGGTCGGCGAGCGGCCGCTCGCACAGCTCTACGGCGTGCCGGGATACTACGTGCGCATCGCCCCGGCGCAGGCCGCGGCCGAGGACCGCGGGTTGCCCGAGAGCGCCGTGCCGGTCAGGAACCTCAGCAGCGATCCGGGCCTGACCGTCAGCGCGCAGGTGAGCGTCGACTTCCTGCAGCTGGTGCGCTTCGGGTTGCGCCGCGCCGACGATCCGCTGATCCTGGCGAGCGTGAAAGTGGCCGATGCGCTGCTCAAGCTCGACACGCCCGCGGGTCCGTGCTGGCATCGCTATAACGAGGATGGCTACGGCGAGCACGACGACGGCAGCGCCTACGACGGCACCGGCCGGGGGCGAGCCTGGCCGCTGCTCACCGGCGAGCGCGGTCACTATGAGCTCTGTTGCGGACGCGATGTGCTGCCTTACCTGCTGGCGATGACCCGCATGACCTCCCCGGGCGGCATGCTGCCCGAGCAGGTGTGGGATGCCGCGCCGATCCCTGCGCGCGGCTTACTTCCCGGGCGGCCGACGGGCTCGGCGATGCCGCTCGTGTGGGCGCACGCGGAGTACCTGAAGCTCGTCGCCTCGCGCCTCCTCGAGCGTCCCTTCGATCGTCCCAACTCGGTCTGGGAGCGTTACCGCGGCGAGCGGCCGAGGCCGACGCGCGTCATCTGGTCCGAGCAGGCCCCGGCGCCGCAGCTGCCCGAGGGCTCGACGCTCATCGTGTGCCTGCGCGAGGCGGGCGCGGTGCGCTTCGGGCTCGATGGCTGGCAGGAGGTGCGCGAGGAGGACACCACGGCCAACTCGCTCGGTCCGCACGTCGTGGAGATCGACACCGCGCGACTGCGCGCCGGGCGTTGCATCGATCTGACCTACCGCGCCCGCTCGAGCTGGATCGGCCGCGATTTCCGGGTGCGGGTCACGCCGGCATCGCCCGCGGCCTGAGGACGGGCATGCCGTTCACGCTCGCGCACCCCGCCGCCATTTTGCCGCTGCGCGGCCTCAAGTACCTGCGCACCGCGCCGCTGGTGATCGGGGCGATGATTCCGGACTTGCCGTACTACCTGCCGGGGCGCTTGAACATTCTGCGGCCCGAGACGCACAGCGTCACCGGCTCGCTCACGACCTGCCTCGCGCTCGGATACGCGGCGCTCGATGCCGTGTACCTGCTGCGCCGGCCGCTCACGGCGCTGCTGTCACCGCGCGCCCGCTTCCTGTGTTTGCGGGCGCTCGCGCCCTTCAGAGGGCGGCCGCTCGAGTGGGCGCTCGCGTCGGTGTCGATCGTGATCGGCGTGTGGACCCATCTGCTCTGGGACGCGTCCACCCACAACGACGGCTGGATCGTCCGCCGCGTTGCGGTGCTCAGTGCGCCGGTGAGCTTCGCCGGGTACCACGGCACGGTCTGCCACGTCCTGCAGTACGTGACCTCGGCGATCGGGCTCGCGGCGCTCGCGCTCTGGTACGGGCGGCTGCCCGCGCCGCGCGCCGTGGCCGCGGGGCCCGGCGCGCCGCGCTCGCCGGTGGGGCCGGCACTGGTGCTGGTGGCCGGCGCCGCGATCCTCATCGGCGGTGTGCAGGCGACGCGGGCGTTCGCTCAGGTGCCGGTGATGTACCGCACCATCGTGACCTTCCTCACCCACAGCCTCGCCTGGTTCGCGGTGCTGTACCTGGTGGCCGGGACCCTGGTCACGCTCGAGCACGACAGCGACGCCGCCTTGAGGTGAGCGCGGGCGACGGCCGCCTCGCCCTGTAGCACCGCTTTCCCGTCAGCGCGGCGCGCCGAACTCCTGCGCCCAGTAAACGCCCGCCTCGAGGCGCGGGTTCACGGCATACGCCACGCCCATGTGACGGAAGGCCGGATCCATGAGGTTGGCGCAGTGCTCGGGGCTGCGGAGCCACCCGGCCACCGCGTCCTCGGGCCTCATGATGCCGCTCGCGAGGTTCTCTCCGGTTTCCCGCCAGCGGTAACCGCTGCGCGTGATGCGCTCTTCGGGCGAGCTGCCGTCGCGCCCGGTGTGATCCATGTAGCCGTAGGTGGCCATGTCGCGGGCATACTGCGCGGCGGCCCGCTCGAGGATGGCATCCGGCGCGAGAGGCGGCGCCGCCTCGAAGTACGCCGATCCGCAGTGACGCGCGCGCGCGCGGGCCTCGTTGGTCAGCTCGAGCACCCGGCGGCTGATCGCGGCCCGATCGCGGACGGCCGGCGGCGCAAAGGGCTCCGCAAGCGCCAGCCACACATCGGCGCCGCGCTGGAAGGTGCCGATCTCGCGGAAGGCGGGATTGGTGCTCTGCTCGCAGTACTGCCGCGCGATGACGCGCCCCACGTCCCCGCTCGGGGGCACGCCCGAGATCTGCACCGAGAACGCTCTCGCGGCGTGGTAGCCCGCGAGCTGCTGCGCGGCGCGCAGCTCAGCTCCCTGCGCCAGCTGCCGCGCCACCTCATCGAGCCGGGTGCTCTCCCGGAGCGGCACCAAGCCGCCGGCATGCCCGCCACAGCCGTGCCGGCGCACGCTGTTGACATAGTCGATCACGTCGGCGGCGGCGGCGAGCGGCGCAAGCAGCGCCACGAGCAGCGCGGCGAGCAGCAGCAGGATCTGGCATCTGATCCGCGGGTCGGTCATTGTTCGCTACATGACGGCGCAGCCGGATCTCGAGCAATTTACAACCACGGGCTGGCCGTGGCGACTCGGAAACGAGTTTCGCCTGCTGAACGACGGTGGCGAGTTCTTCGCGCGCATGCTCGCGGCGATCGAGGAGGCGCGCCGCTACGTGCTGCTCGAGATGTATCTGGTGCGCTCGGGCGCGGTCGCCACGCGCTTCATCGACGCCCTCGGGCGGGCCGCGGGCCGCGGCGCGCGGGTGAGCGTGGTGTTCGACGGGTTCGGCGCCCTCGGGCTCACGCGGGCCGATCGCCGGCGGCTGCTCGATGCAGGGATCGAGCTTCGCTTCTTCAATCCGCTGCGCCTCGGGAACCGGCTGTCGAACCTGCTGCGCGATCATCGCAAGCTCCTGCTCGCCGACGGCCGGGTGGCATTCGTCGGCGGCGCCGGACTCACCGACGATTTCGCGCCCGGAGCCCGGCGGGGACCCTGGCGCGAGCTCATGGTCGAGATCCAGGGTGCGGTGATTGCCGACTGGCAGCGCGCATTCGCGCGCACCTGGCGCCGCTGCGGGCCGGAGCTCGCGCTCGTCGAGCCGCCCGCGTGCGAGGCGCACGCCGACGGCGCGGCCGGCCGGCTCTCGCTGAGTGAGGCGCGGCAGCGCTCGGTGCTCGCCAACGGCGTGCTCCGGCGCATCGACTCCGCCACGGCGCGTGCCTGGATCATGAGCGCCTACTTCGTGCCTTCGCGCCGCTTCCGCAAGGCGCTGCGCCGCGCCGCGCGCCGCGGTGTGGACGTGCGACTGCTGCTGCCGGGCGCCCGCACCGATCATCCGTGGGTGCGCCAGGCGGCGCGGCGCTTCTACGGCAAGTTGCTGCGCAACGGCGTGAAGATATTCGAGTACCAGCCGCGCATGCTGCACGCGAAGATGATCCTGTGCGATGACTGGGTCTCGATCGGCTCGAGCAACCTCGATCGCTGGAGCTTCCGCTGGAACCTCGAGGCCAATCAGGAGATCGCCGACGCGGACTTTGCCAATGCGGCGGCGGCGGTGTTCGCGGGAGACTTCGCCGTCTCGCGCGCGCTCAGCCGCCGCTACTGGCGCCAGCGCGCCTGGCTCGACCGCCTGCGCGAGACGATCGCAGGAGTGCTCGACCGGGAGCTCGATCGCTGGCGCTGACAGCCTAAGGCAGGTCCCGGCCCGGGAGCCGTGCAAACAGCTCGGTGCTGCGGACGAAGGCGAGCATGAACGGCGCGATCGTGCGCAACTGCGTGTCGTAGGCGCGGAGCGCCTGGAGCTTCCGATCCTCCTCGGCGGGCTCGAGCGGGAAAACGGCGAGCGTGAGTCCGCGGCTGCGCGGCGCGGCCGTGAGCGGCACGCCCGGCATTAGACCCCGCGGGCTCGGCCAGCCTTCCCCCCCGTGCACGATCCAGTAGCGGATGCTTCCGAGCAGGCCGTGACGGGCGGTCACGGCGATCGTGAGCTGACCCGCGGCGCGATGATCGGGGTGAGTATCGCGCGGACTCGGCGCGAGGATCAGCGTCGGGCGCACGCGCTCGAGCACCGCGCCGAAGTCGCGCTCGAGACTCTCGCCGGTGTAAGGATGCGCGGGGAAGAGCGCCGCGGAGTAGGGCACCGCGGCGGCGTCCGTGAAGCGCGAGGTGTAGGGCGTCGCGCGGTGATCCGTGAGGAGGCGCGACACCCCGCGGTCGGGGTAGCCGAGGAACAGCTGCCCCTCGGCCGGCACGCCGAGCCGCGAGGTCGCGCGGAGCGCCTCGAGCATGCGCTTCTCGGCCAGCTCGCGCAGCCGTCCGGCTCCTCCGAACGGCTTTCCCTCGATGAGCAGATCGAGCACCGAGGCGTCCCCGCTCGTGATCCATACCACGCTCGCCCGCCCACCCGAGCGCAGCACGCGCTGGATGACGCCGGCGCAGCAGAGCGTCTCATCGTCGGGATGTGGCGCGACGACGAGGAGCGAGGTGCCGGCGTCGATCGGTGGCAGAGCCTCCGGGTTGGCAGGCGCTGAGCCGCCCGGCATGACGCGCGCGGCGGCGTCCCCCGATGCGCCGCGCGCCGCGGCGCACAGGGCGAGCGCGAGCATCGCGAGCAAGGCGAAATTCGCGCTGCCGCGCACGCTGCGTACCGCACGGCTCCCGCAGGGCCGGCGCGTCGGTGGAGTAGACTCTGGCATCTTCGGCTGCAGGGCAGCGAGCGCATGATGCCAACACCTCCACTCGCTTACCACGATCCTCGATTTCTCGACTCGGACGAGGCGCGCCCGATCCGGATCGTCTCCGAATACCTGGCGCCTCTCGAGGCTTTCAGGGCTGCGAATGTCGCAGCGACGGTGGTGTTCTTCGGGTCCGCGCGCGCCCGCATCGGGGGCGTGCTCGGCCGCTACGTGGAGGAGGCCACGGAGCTTGCGCGGCTCGTCACCGAATGGAGCCGCTCGGAGCTCAACGGGCGGCTGATCGTGTGCTCGGGGGGTGGCCCGGGTATCATGGAAGCCGCCAATCGGGGAGCCTCTCTCGCAGGCGGCCGCAGCATCGGGCTCAACATCGGCCTGCCGCAGGAGCAGCGACCCAACCGCTACATCACCCCGGAGCTCTGCTTCGAGTTCCACTACTTCTTCATGCGCAAGCTCTGGTTTGCGCACCTGGCGCGCGCCCTGGTGGCATTCCCCGGCGGCTTCGGTACGCTCGACGAGCTGTTCGAGATCCTCACGCTGGCGCAGACCCACAAGCTCGACCGCTCGATTCCCGTGCTTCTCTACGGCTCACCGTTCTGGAAGGAAGTGGTCAACTTCGACGCCCTGGTCCACCACGGCACCATCGCTCGAGAGGATCTGAAGCTCTTCGAGCTCGTCGACGAGCCGCGCGCGGCGCTCGAGCTGCTCAAGCGCCGCGTCGAGCTCGCGCCCGGTGAGCGGATGTCGTTCGCGAAGTCGCGCTGCCCGGGATAAGCCTTGAGGGAGATGTAATGGACGCCGCCCTTCTCTGGAGCGAGGAGGGTGAGATGCCAGCGAAGCGCAAGGTAGTGGACCCCCTGGAGCCCGAACGGCATCGATGTGCCAGAGTGGAGATGTCGAGTAACCACTCGAGGGACAGGGGATCCGCGATGAACATTACGACGTACGCATTGGATTTGGCAAAGCAGGTCTTTCAGGTGCACTGGGTGGAGCCGGACACGGGCGAGATCAGGCGCAAGGCGTTGCTACGAGCTGAAGTGAATGCATTTTTTGCGCAGCGGCCGCCTGGGGTGGTGGCGATGGAGGCCTGCGGTTCGGCGCATCACTGGGGGCGGGTGCTGCGCGGCTTGGGCCACGAGGTGCGGTTGGTGGCCGCGCAGTTCGTGCGGCCGTTCGTCAAGACGAACAAGACCGATGCAGCGGATGCGGAGGCGATCTGGGAAGCAAGCCAGCGGCCTGGGATGCGCTATGTGGCGCTCAAGAGCGAGGAGCAGCCGGCGGTGCTGAGCCTGCACCGCATGCGGCAGCAGTGCATCAAGGTTCGCACGATGCAAGCGCACCAAGTACGCGGCCTGCTATACGAGTTTGGCGCGGTGGTACCGAAGGGCTGGCGGGCGTTGCTGGCGCAGGCGGTTCCGCTATTGGCGGACGAGACACGCTGTGCGGTACCGGAGCTGGTACGACGGCAGCTCCTGACGCAGCTCGAGGGTCTGCGCGCGCTGACGAGGCGGGTTACCGAGCTCGAGCGTCAGATCGGCTCCTGGCAGCGCGGCGAGCGCGAGTGCCAACGCATTGCCGCCGTGCCCGGCGTGGGCAAGCTCACGGCGACGGCGGTGATCGCGACCGTTGGGGATGCCCGGGCGTATCGGTCGGGGCGGGAGTTTGCCGCCTGGCTGGGCATCGTGCCGCGCCAGTCCGGCACGGGCGGGCGGATCAAGCTGCTCGGGATCAGCAAGCGCGGCGACCCGTACCTGCGGACACTGCTGATCCACGGAGCGCGCACGGTGCTCAATCACCAAAGTCGAGCCGATCGGCAGCTCGATCCGTGGCTCAAGGGACTGATCTCAAGGCGGCCGAAGAACGTCGTGATCGTGGCACTAGCCAACAAGATGGCGCGCACGATCTGGGCGCTACTGGCTCATGGTCGCGAGTTTGATCGGTGCTGGAGTCGGGCTTGGATGCCGGCCCCGGCGTTGTCGTAACCCTAACTGGAGGGACAGCCAACCAGGTTGAGCAGGCGGCACACTCGTGATGGCGGAACAGGTCGGACCGTGGGGAAGTAAACCTGGATAGGGATCTTGGACTTCGAGTCCTTGTGGGAGATGAGGACTTCCTCAGCGGATTTCATCAGGGCCACGCAGAGAAAAACTCTGCAAATGTAGGCCGGATATAAGACTGCAGCCGTACCTCTATGCCAACACGATCACACCACCTGCACAAACGGGCGGCGTCCATATAAGATCCCATGGATCCATCGGAGCGTATCGACGGGCTGATCGCAGGACTCACAGACTGGCGTGGCAAAACGCTCGCCAGCATCCGTAAGAGCATCCTTGAAGCCGACCGCGAGATCATCGAGGAATGGAAATGGATGGGAAGCCCGGTGTGGTCTCACGACGGAATGATCGCGGTCGCCAACGCCCACAAGGATAAGGTGAAGCTCACCTTTTCGCACGGGGCGAACCTCGCAGATCCCGACAAGCTCTTCAACGCGGGCCTCGGAGGCAACGCGTGGCGAGCGATCGATTTTTTCGAGGGCGATAGGATTAACGAGCGTGCTCTGAAAAATCTCGTCCGGGCCGCCGTTGATTACAATCGGACGAAATTGAAGAGAAAAGCGCCCGCGGGGACTCGAGCGTAAGCTCGCATCACGCCACCGTCAGCTCCGGGTCGACTTCTCTCGCCCACGCCTGGAGGCCTCCATCGAGGTTCGCGGGTGAGGCGATCCCGGCTCGGAGCGCGAACTCGCATGCTGCGAGGCTCCGACCGCCACTTCGGCAGATGAACACCGGCGCGCTGCCGGGGGCGATCTCGCCGATCCGCTCCGGCAGCTCGCCGAGCGGGATGTGGACCGAGCCCTCGAGGTGCCCGGCGTCGAATTCGTAATCCTCGCGGACGTCGACGAGGGTCGTCGCGCCGGAGCCCTCGCGCAGCAGCGCCTCGAGCGCGGCGGCGGAGAGCCGACGCACGCCGGGCGCGGCGGCCGCACGTGGGGGCGGCGCAGGATCCCGTGGCTCCGTGATCGTGGGGTTGTCGCCGCACACCGCGCAGTCGGGCCGCCGCGCGACCCGGAACTCATCGAAGCGCATCTCGAGCGCGTCGTAGGTGAGGAGCCTGCCCACGAGCGGCTCGCCCGTGCCGGTGATCAGCTTGATCGCCTCGGTCGCCTGCAGCGTGCCGAGCACGCCCGGCAGCACACCGAGCACGCCCGCCTCCGCGCAGTTGGCGACCATGCCGTCGGCTGCCTGCGGGAATAGGCATCGATAACACGGTCCGCGTCCGGGCACGTAGGTCATCACCTGGCCTTCGAAGCGGTGGATGGCGGCGGAGACGAGCGGCAGGCCGAGAAGGACGCAGGCATCGTTGATGAGATAACGGGTGCTCAGGCGATCGGTGCCGTCGATCACCAGGTCGTAGTTTTCGAGCACCGCGCGCACGTTGGCGGCCTTGAGCTCGAGGGCGTGGGCCACGACGCGGATCTCGGGGTTGAGGCTCGCGAGCCGCTCGCGTCCGGCCTCCGCCTTCGGCTTTGCGATGACCGCGCTGTCGAAGAGCACCTGGCGCTGAAGGTTGGAGAGCTCGACCCGGTCGCAGTCGAGGAGTCCGAGCGTGCCGCAGCCGGCCGCCGCGAGATACAGCGCCGCCGGGGATCCCAGCCCGCCGGCGCCGACCACGAGCACGCGCGCGGCTTTGAGCTTCTCCTGCCCCGGGACGCCGATCTCGGCGAGCGCCAGATGACGCTGGTAGCGGGCACGCTCGCTGGAAGACAGGCTCACGAGTCAACCTCCGGAGAGCGCACAGATGACATGCACCGTGTCGCCGTCGCGCACCGTCGCGGCGAGCTCGCGGGCCTCGTCGTTGTTGACGAACAGCCGCATGTGCGGGCGGATGCGATCGTGCTCGTCGATCATGCGGAAGCGGATCCCGGGACAGCGCTGCTCGAGCGCGCTCAGCACCTCGGCGAGCGTCTCGCCGCCCAGGGACAGCCTGGCGGCGCCGGCGGTGTAGGACCGGAGCGGACTCGCGATGCGTACGGTGCAGCTCATGAGCTTCAGGCCGCGTGACTCACCGAGTAGATCTCCGGCAGGTGCCGTGCGAGGCAGCGCCAGTTGCCCCCGCCGTTGGCGCTGGCCCAGACTTCACCGGCCGTGGTGCCGAAATAAAGGCCCGCCCGCTCGTGCGCGTCCGCGCACATGGCCTGCCGCAGCACCGTGAACCAGGCCTGCGAGCGCGGGAGCCCCCGATCGAGACGCCGCCAGCTCGCGCCACCGTCCCGGGTCGCGTAGACGGCGGGCTTGCCGCCGATGGAGGTGCGCGGCCACACGGTCTGGCCGTCCATCGGCAGCACCCAGGCGGCGTCGGGATCCCCGGGGTGCACCACGATCGGAAATCCGATGTCGCCGATCTTCCTCGGCATCGCCGTGCCGATCCTCTGCCAGCGACGCTCGGGGCGATCGAGGCGGTAGATGCCACAGTGGTTCTGCTGATAGAGCCGGTCGGGTTTCGCCGGGTGCTGCACCACGCAGTGCGGATCGTGGCCAAAGGGTACGTTGGGCTCGGGCAGGAAGTCCGCCGCTATGCCCTCATTCAGCGGCGTCCAGCTCGCACCGGCGTCGGTGGACTCGAAGACTCCGCCGATGGAGATCGCGATGTACAGATGCCGGGCATCGCGCGGGTCCACGAGAATCGAGTGCAGGAATTCTCCGTCCGGAGTGGGGAAGGCTGCCCATTTGGGCCGCATCGGGTTGTCGTTGAACCCGGCGACCGGCTCCCAGCGCTCGCCGCCGTCGCTCGAGCGGAAGAGTCCCGCAGGCGAGCTGCCTGCGTACCAGGTGCCCGTTTCGTTCCGGTGCCCGGGCGTCAGCCAAAACACCCGCTGCACGGCGCGCGCCTCCTCGCCCTCGAGCGCCTTGCGAAAGGCGGGCGGCTGCGCCGCCTCGCGCCAGCTCCTGCCGCGATCGCCGGATCGGAACACGGTCGGCCCGAGATGCCCGGTCTTGGCCGCCATCAACAGGGTGCGCAGCTCGCGGGGATCCTGCACGACGTGGTGAATGATGTGCCCGAGAAACTGGGGACCTGCGAGCTTCCAGCTGCGCCGCGCGCCGTCGGCGCGCAGCGCGAACAGGCCCTTGCGCGTTCCGATCCAGAGCATGCTCGACATGAAAGAAGGATCCTCGCCCCGCTGCCGCGTTGTCAACGGCGCGCACCGTCCCGGTGGCGACAGTCTTTCCCGGTGCGCGCCCGTCAATTCCGCCGGCATCGCTTCGCGGGGCCAGCCCGCGCAGCGTATGCTTCGCCGCCTGTGGACTCGCCCGCACTCGGGCAGGAGAGGGTTTCACCGTGCATCGGTACCGCAGTCGAATGCAGGCGGCGCTGCTGCCTGGCGCTCTCACGCTGATTGCGCTCGGCGCCGCGAGCGCGCTCGCGCGGCCGCCGGCGGCGCAGCCGCTACCCGTGCGGCATGCCGGCGATGGGGCTTTCGCGGCGCTCGAGCACGAGTACGTGACTTACATGCTGCGGGAGTTCCCGGTGGTCGCCACCTACCTCGGGGGCGCGACCTTCGATCCGCAGCTCGCGGACATCGACGGGTTGCTGCGCGACTATTCGCCCGAGGCGCTGCAGAAGGAGGACGCCCGGCTCGGCGAATTCCGCGCCCGCTTCGCCGCGCTCGCCCCGGCGACTCTCTCGGCGCGGCGGCGTGTCGATCGCTCGGTGGCGCTCGCCCAGATCGCGTTCCTCGTGCACCAGCATGAGGTGCGGCGCCACCAGCTGCGCTCGCTCGATTCCTACACGGACGAGCCGGTGCGCGGAGTCGACTGGCAGATTCAGGGCATGAGCACGACGGGACCTGCAACCCGCGGGACCGACCGGGAATGGCGCGCGGCGATCGCCCGTGCGCGCGCGGTGCCGGCCTATCTCGCTACCGCGCGCCGTCAGCTCGCCGCGGGCGTCGCCGCGCACCGCACGCCCGACTGGCGCATGCTGAGCGCCTTCGGCCTCGAGAGCACCGCGGCCGATGCCGAGTACTTCGGCAGCACCCTCGGGCAGATCGCGGCCGCCAACATCGGTAGCGTGCATCGCGACGCGCTGCTGCACGAGCTGCAGGCGGCGGGCAACCAGGCGGCCGAAGCCTACCGGCGGCTGCGCGATTTCGTCGCGGACACTTTCTTCGAGAATCCGCGCGCGAGCGGTGTGGCTGCGCTCAAGAGCGAGTACCGGGCCGACCGTTTCGCGCTCGGCGAGAGCGAATACGATTGGGCGCTGCGCAACAATCTGCATCTGACGGGCACGGCCGCGAAGTTGTTCGAGGCCTCGTGGCCCGTGGTCGAGGAGACGCGCAACGAGATGATCACGCTCGCGCAGCAGATCGCCGCGGTTCACAAGTGGCCGGCCGGCGGCGCCGGGCCCGAGACCGTGCGCGCGGTGTTCGCGCAGCTCACCCAGAATGCGCCGCGCACGGATGCGGAGATGATGGAGGGCTATCGCCGCACCGGTGAGCGGCTGGTCGAGTACGCGCGCCGCACCGGGCTCTTCGACGTGCCGGCCGACTACCGCCTCGAAGTCACGGTGACGCCGCCGCCGCTGCGCGCCTCGATCGAGGGTGGCGCGTACTATCCGGCGCCGCCGTTCAAGAAAAGTGGCGTCGGGCGCTTCTACGTGAGCCCGACCGGGGACGACGCGACGGAGCTGCGCGAGGAGCACAACTACGCCGCGATGCCGGATCTCGCCGCCCACGAGGGCTTCCCGGGGCACGACTGGCACTACAAGCTCATGACGCAATACCGGGCGCAGATCTCGCCGCTGCGCTGGCTGACGCCCGGCGCGGTGGAGGATTCCTCCTCCATGTGGGAGGACTCGATGGCCGCGGAGGGCTGGGCGCTGTACTCGGAGGCGCTGCTCGCGGAACCGCAGCCCGGGGCGCCCGAGGGCTTCTACACGCCGGAGGAGCGGCTGTACCAGCTGCGCGGCAGGCTGTACCGGGATCTGCGGGTGCGCGTCGATACCGGCATCCACACCGGGCGCATGACGTTCGAGGAGGCGGTGACGTTGTTCTCGGAGGTCGTGGATTTCCTGCCCGGCTCCTGCGAGAGCGGTGCGGCGCTCAAGCTCGACGCCAAGCAGGCGAGCTGCAAGGCGGCGCGCGGGGCCATCACGCGCTACGCGCGCTGGCCGACCCAGGCAATCACCTACCGGCTCGGACGGGAGCAGATCTTCGCGCTGCGTGAGCGCGCGCAACGGGAGCTCGGCGCCGCCTTTTCCCTGCAGCGCTTCCACCTCGCGTTCATGAGGCAGGGCACGATCCCGGCGGGCTATTTCAGCGAGGAGCTGCTGCGGGCGCTGCGCGCCACGGCGCCGTAAAACGCACCCCGCGAAATCGAGCAGCACACGAGTTTACGGGCGAGCGTCGTCAATCAAGACGCTCGATCTCGCGGGGACCCCCGCTGGCCCTTGCTCAGGCGGTCGCGGACTGACAGATGAAGAGGTGCGCCGGCAGGACGTTCAGCGGCTCGAACCGGCGGCCGACGTAACCGAAGAAGCGCCGCAGGTCCTCCAGTACGCGCGTCGAGAACTGGTACACGAGGAATGCGCCCTCGGGCTCGAGCACATCGCGGGTCTTGCGCAGGATCCGCTCGCGCAGCGCCGCGGGGATGGTGCTGAACGGAATGCCGGAGATGATGTAGCTGGCCCACGAGTAGCCGAAGCGTTGCAGGATCTCCTCGACCGATTCCGCGGACCCCTCAACGACGCGCAGCCGCCGGTCGGCGAGCGCGCCGCGCAGGTACTTGACGAAGTCCGGGTTCATTTCGATCGCGATCAGCGTGGCATCCGGACGCATGTGCCGCAGCAGCTCGGCCGTAATGCCGCCGACTCCGGGTCCATACTCGACGATCACGCGCGCCCGCGCCCAGTTGATCGGCTGCAGGAGCTGGCGGATGAGGAAGCGGGAGCTCGGCACGATCGAGCCGAGCATGCGCGGATGGCGGAAGAAGTTGCGCGCGAAAAGGAGGGCATTCCCCTTCCTCGTCGTCGGGCGCGCAGTCTGGGCACTGTTCAGCACGACCACCCCCGCACGGGCTCGAAGCGACCGACACTCTATAACAATAATCGCACGCGGACACCACTCGGCGGGCGCTGCGCCGCCGCCGCCGCCGCTTCGAGCGAGCTCAGCCGCCGGCGCGCTTCGCGGCGAAGCCCAGTCGGCACAGCTCCGCCACGAGCCGCTCGCGATGCTCGCCCTGGATCTCGATGACGCCCTCCTTGATGCTGCCGCCTGCGCCGCAAAGCCTCTTCAGCCGCGTCGCGAGCTCGGCGAGCTGCGCCTCATCGAGCGGCAATCCGCTGATCACCGAGACCGCCTTGCCACCGCGGCCGGCAACCTGACGGCCGACCACCACGCGCGCCGGGCCCGCCCCCGCGCCCGACGCGCGCTGCTGCGGGGCACGCGGCGGCTTCCCGGGGCGCGCCGTTCCCTTCAGCACCACGCCACGAAAGGTCTGCCGCGGCCTCATCGAGCCCTCGCGTAGTGTTGCCCAGTTGAGACGACTACAATCCTGCCGAACTCCGCCGCGGCCCCGCAACCCTCGGGGCCGGGAGCCCGAGAGGCTTGAAGATGGCCCCACGCTCGCGCTTGCACGTTCCCCACCCTCCCGCACGGCCGGGCCAGGAGCCTGATTTCAGCTACCTCGAAATCTCGCCCGCGGGAGCCGTGAATCGACCGGACATAACGGCCGCGGTGCGCGACATCGAGAACCTGTCGCTCGAGATGGTGCGGGTGCTCGACGACGAGCACCGCTCGGTCGGCCCGTGGAATCCGCACCTCGAAGCGGAAGAGCTGCAGGTGGGCCTGCGCCACATGCTGCTGACGCGCCTCTTCGACGATCGCATGCAGAAGATCCAGCGCCAGGGGCGCATCTCTTTCTACATCAAGTCGACCGGGGAGGAGGCGGTCGCGGTGGCGCAGGGCATGGCGCTGCAGCCGACCGACATGCTGTTCCCCTCGTACCGGCAGCAGGGCCTGCACGTCGTGCGCGGCCGCAACCTCGTCGATCTCATGTGCCAGTGCCTCTCGAACACCCGCGACATGTGCAAGGGCCGGCAGATGCCCATCATGTACCACTGGGGCAGCGGCAACATCTTCACCATTTCCGGCAATCTCGCCACGCAGTTCCCCCAGGCGGTAGGCTGGGCCATGGCCGCGGCCATCAAGGGCGAAGACCGCCTCGCTGCGAGCTGGATCGGCGAGGGCGCGAGCGCCGAGGCCGACTTCCATCACGCGATGACCTTCGCGGCCGTGTACCAGGCGCCGGTGATTCTGAACCTCGTCAACAACCAGTATGCGATCTCCACCTTCCAGGGCTTTGCCGGAGGCGAGCACCGGACCTTCGCGCAGCGCGGGCCCGGCTACGGCATCCCCGGGATTCGCGTCGACGGCAACGACTTCCTCGCCGTGTACGCGGTCACCCAGTGGGCCGCGCAGCGCGCGCGGGCGAGTGCGGGCCCGACGTTGATCGAGCACGTCACCTATCGCGCGGGCGCACACTCGACGAGCGACGATCCCTCTCGCTACCGGCCGAAGGAGGAGTGGCAGGCATGGCCGCTCGGGGACCCGATCACACGGCTCAAGCAGCACCTGATCGTCCTCGGGGAGTGGTCCGAGGAGCGTCATGCGCGGCTCGAGAAGGAGCTCGAGGCGTACGTGACCGCCTGCTGGAAGGAGGCCGAATCCTACGGAACGCTCACCGGCGGGCCGGCGCTCGATCCGCTCACGATGTTCGAGGACGTGTTGAAGCAGATGCCGCCGAGCCTCGTGCACCAGCGCGAGGAGCTGCGTGCGCTGCAGGCGTCCGCGGCGAAACAACCGCACAGCGCGCCCTCCGTGGCGAAGAAGGGTTAGCTCATGGCGCGCATGAACATGGTGCAGGCGCTGAACTCGGCGATGGACGTGATGCTCGAGCGCGATCCGCGCGTGGTGATACTCGGCGAGGACGTCGGCTACTTCGGCGGCGTGTTCCGCGTCACCGAGGGGCTGCAGAGAAAGTACGGCGAGCACCGGGTGCTCGACACTCCGATCGCCGAAGGCGGCATCGTCGCGGCGGCCATCGGCATGGGAGTCAACGGCCTGAAGCCCGTGGCGGAGATTCAGTTCGCCGATTACATCTATCCGGGCTTCGATCAGGTGGTGAGCGAGCTCGCGCGCGTGCGCTACCGCTCGGCCGGAGAGTTCTCCGCGCCCGTGACCATCCGCACTCCGTGCGGCGGCGGCATCCGCGGCGGACAGACCCACTCGCAGAGCCCGGAGAGCGTCTTCACGCACGTGTGCGGCATCAAGGTCGTCATGCCTTCCAACCCCTACGACGCCAAGGGCCTCCTGATCAGCGCGATCGAGGACGAGGATCCGGTGGTGTTCTTCGAGCCCAAGCGCATCTACAACGGGCCGTTCGACGGCGATCCGCACAAGCCCGCCGTGCCCTGGAGCGCGCACCCGCGCGGTGAGGTTCCCGAGGGTCACTACACCGTGCCGATCGGCCGCGCCGAAGTCGTGCGCGAGGGCCGACAGGCGAGTGTGCTCACCTACGGCACGATGGTGCACGTGGCCGAGGCCGCGGTGCGCCTCGCCGGCGTCGACGCCGAGATCATCGACGTGCGCACCATGAGCCCGCTCGACGTGGAGACGCTCTGTACCTCGGTCTGCAAGACCGGCCGCTGCGTGGTGGTGCACGAGGCGACGCGCTTCAGCGGCTACGGGGCCGAGCTCGTGGCGACGGTTCAGGAAGAATGCTTCTGGAATCTCGAGGCCCCGATTCAGCGCGTCACGGGCTGGGATACTCCTTATCCACACGCCTTCGAGTGGGAGTATTTTCCCGGCCCGGCGCGCATCGCTGCGGCCCTGAAGCAGGTAACGGAGGCGGCGTGAGCAGGTACGTCTTCAAGCTCCCGGATCTCGGCGAAGGCACGGTCGAGGCCGAGATCGTCAACTGGCGGGTGAAGCCGGGCGACAGCGTGGCCGAGGACGACGTGATCGTCGAGGTGATGACCGAGAAGGCGGCGGTGGAAGTGCCGGCGCCGGTCAGCGGCCGGGTGATCTCGACGACCGGTTCGCCGGGCGACCGGGTACCGGTGGGCTCGGAGCTGATCGTGCTCGAGACCGAGCCCGGTGCGGCTGCTGTGAGCGCGCCCGCCGCGATGGGCAGCGCGGGCGGCAACGGCTCCGCGGCGCTTCAGGTCGCGGTCCCCACCGCCGAGGCGCGTGCCGGGCGCGTCGCCGCTTCGCCCGCCGTCCGACGCCGCGCGCACGAGGCCGGCATCGACCTGCGGCAGATCGCGGGCTCGGGGCCGAACGGCCGTATCCTCGCGAAGGACCTCGACGCCTACGTCGCGCGCCGCGCGCCGCCCCCGACGCCGCTGCGCGCGGCGCCGCGGCCGGTCGCGGCGGGAAGAGCCCCCGAGCCGCGCCCCGCCCCCGCCGGCGCCACCGAAGAGATCAAGGTGATCGGACTGCGCCGCGTGATCGCGCAGCGCATGAGCGAAGCCAAGCGCAACATTCCGCACTTCGCCTACGTCGAAGAGCTCGACATCACCGAGCTCGAATCGCTCCGCCGGCATTTGAATACCAGACAGCCGCCCGAAGCCGCGGCCTTGACCTATCTGCCGTTCCTCGCTCTGGCGCTGGTACGCGTGCTGCGCGACTTCCCGCAATGCAACGCCCACTACGACGCCGAGCGCGGCGTGATCGTGCGCCACAGGTCCGTGCACCTCGGCATCGCGACGCAGACGCCCGACGGGCTCAAGGTGCCGGTGGTGCACGGCGCAGAGACGCTGAGCTTGGGGCAGCTGGCGGCGGAGATCCGTCGCGTGAGCGAGGCGGCGCGCACCAACAAGGCGAAGCGCGAGGAGCTCAGCGGCTCGACCATCACCATCACGAGTCTCGGGAAGCTCGGGGGGATCGCCAGCACGCCGATCATCAATGCCCCGGAAGTGGCGATCATCGGCGTCAACCGCGCCGTCGAGCGAGCGGTAGTGGTGGAGGGCGCCGTCGCCATACGCCGCATCATGAATGTCTCCTCGTCCTTCGATCATCGCTTCGTCGACGGCTACGATGCCGCCGCGATGATCCAGGCGCTCAAGGAATGCCTCGAGCATCCCGCCACGATTTTCATCGCCGCGTGAGTCATCGCCACGTGAGCGGCCGCTGCGCACTCGCCGTTCTCGCGCTCGCCGGTCTGGCGCTCGCCTCAGGGTGCGGTGGCGGTGGCGGGGGCGGGGGCTCGGCATCGCCGCCACCTCCGCCACCTCCGCCACCTCCATTCACCTCCGTCACGCAGGTGCGCGTGTCGCAATCCGCAACCTTCACCGCGGGCTGCGACGGCGTGGCGGCGACCGGAACGCTCTACACCGGCACGACTGTCGAGCCGTCGCTCGCCCTGAATCCCCTGACCCCGTCGAATCTGATCGCCGCCTGGCAGCAGAACCGCTGGTCGGATGGCGGCTCGCAGGGCCTTAATCTCGCCGCATCTTTCGACGGCGGCATGACCTGGACGCTCACCAACGCAGCGTTCTCGCGCTGTACGGGCGGCAACGCCGCAAACGGCGGCGACTACGCGCGCGCCAGCGACGTGTGGCTGACGTTCTCGTCGGGTGCGGCTTACGCCCTGGCGCTCTCCTTCACGGGCGGCATCCTTCAGCCCGGCTCTTCCAGCGCCATGCTGGTGGCGCGCTCCGGGGACGGCGGCATGACCTGGAGCGTGCCGACTACGCTCATCAAGGACGGCGCGACGGCCTTCAACGACAAGGGCTCGATCACCGCGGATCCGAACAACGCGAGTTATGTGTATGCGGTATGGGACCGGCTCACGGGAGCAACCGGGGGCCCGAGCTACTTTGCCGTCACCGCCGATGGCGGCTCCACGTGGCAGGCTCCCCGCAGCATCTACGATCCGGGCCCGCAGAACCAGACTCTCGGCAACCAGATCGTGGTGTTGCCGGTCACGGATGTGCTCGTCAACATCTTCACCGAGATCGATAACACGGGCGGAGCGGGCACCTCACAGCTGCGCGCGGTGCGCTCGCTCGATCACGGCACGACCTGGTCCGCTCCGATGACGATCTCGAGCCTCACCGCGGTCGGCAGCACCGATCCGCACACCGGCGCTGCGGTGCGTGACGGCTCGGGCATCCCCGCGATGAGCGTGGGTCCCGGAGGCGTCATCTACGTGGTGTGGCAGGACTCGCGCTTCTCGGGCGGACAGCGCGACGGCATTGCGATGTCTCGATCCTCGGACGGAGGGATCACGTGGTCGACTCCCGTCGAAGTCAACGCCGACCCCAGTGTGCAGGCCTTCACTCCGGCCATCCACGTGCGCGCGGACGGCGTCATCGGCGTCACTTACTACGACCTGCGTAACGACACGTCCGCCGCCGCTCTCCTCACCGACTGCTGGCTCGTCACTTCGAGCGACGGGGTCACTTTCAGGGAGACGCACCTCTCCGGCCCCTTCGATCTCGACCTCGCGCCGAATGCGCAGGGCCTGTTTCTCGGCGACTACGAAGCGCTTACCGCCACGGCGACCGCCTTCGTGCCCTTCTACGTGCAGACCGATGCCGGCACCGCCGTTGCCAGCGACGCCTTCGTCTCCTTTCCGCCCGCGAGCGCGGCGGGAGCGGCGGTGGGGGCGGGCGCGGTGGTGAGGTTCGAGGCGCGGCCCGCGCCCGCCGACGCGACCCTGACACCCGAGGCACGCCGGCGCGTCAGCGAGCACCTGAGGCTCGTTCTCGCCCAGCGCCGCGGCAGGGCAGGCTGAGCCGCTACTTCTTCTCGGCCGCCTCCTTCTTCGCCGCCGCCCGGTGTGGATTGACCACCGGAGCCATGAGGTGCTGGTACGGCGTGCCGGCCCACATCACGTACGCAACCGTGGTGTCGGGATCGGCGTTCTTCGGATAAGTGTCGTAGAACGAGGCATCGGCTCCGACGACCATCACGTGCGGGCCGGTGCTGATCCAGTGGTTGCTGGCCGTGGGTTTCGCGGCGTACGGGTCGGTATTACTCGCGTCCGTGCCGCCCGCGAGCATGTACATGAACCCCACCTTCCCGGGCGGCGGGGTCTGGTGAGAGACGTAGGCGTGCACCCACTCCATGGCCGCCGGATCCATGCACATCGGATCCGGACCCGGGGTCGCGGGATTGTCGGGCATGCAGGCGAAGTTGTTGGTCCCCTTGCGCACGGTGCGCATCTTGCCGCCTTCCTCCATGGCGACGATCGTGGCGTGCTTGCCCACGCTGGGAGGAGCCGCGGACTCGGCGCTCGCGATGAGCTGCGCGTCGGTCGGCCCCGGCTTGGCGGCGGCCGGCTTCGCCGGCGCGTCCGCGGCCAGCGCCGCGCAGCACCAGGCCGCGACAACGGCGCCCCAAGTCAAGCGGATCGGCAGAACAGATGCACGCATGATGATTCTCCTCTGACCGGGTCGGTCAGGCACCCCTTGGCGGGCGGATATTGGTCCGTCCGGCTGCCCGCGTCCAGTCGCTCGAGCGGCCGCGCCGCGCCGCGTCAAGGCGCGGTCGAGGCTCCGCGGCGCGCCTCAGGAGTGGTGCCCGGGACCGCCGGCGTACTTCTTCTCTCCGGCTTCGACCCGGAGCTTGAGGCGGTTCTGCGGCGGCGGCAGCGGGCAGGTCGCGAAGTCGTTGAGCGCGCACGGCGGGTTGTAGGCCTTGTTGAAATCGAGCGGCGCGCGACCGCCCTTCGGCAGCGGAATGTAAAGGAAGCGCCCGGCCCCGTAGGTCTCGCGTCCGCTCGTCTCGTCCGCGAACATGATGAAGAGCTCCTGGTCGGCGGGGGACTCGAGCACCGTGTCGAGCCGCCACTCGCGGCCATCCCTCGTGAACAGCACCGCGCCCGGCGAGACGGCGTCCTCCTCCATGCCGAGGATGTTCACGATCTTGAGGCGATGCGCCGGCTCGTAGGGCTCGAAGCGCGCGTCGAACACCCAGTCGGTGCTCACCGGGAAGTAGCTGAAGCCGCGGAAGTTGCGACGGTGCGGATTGTCGAGATCGCGCACCCGCACGCCGAGATTGCCGGCGCGCTCGATGATGAAGAAGCGCAGCGACCCGCTCGCGAGCACCGTGGGCTCGCCCTGGGTGTCGGCGACCAGATCGAGCGAGCCCACCGCATGGCCGTCGTGCGTCACGCCGCCGCCCGGGCGGGCGACGAGACGGACCCGATGATCGTGCAGCACGAAGGAACCCGCGGTGTCGGCGAGCGACGGGTTGTCGAGGACCACCGCGTTCGATGAGCTGCGGCCGAAGCTGTTCTCGCCCTCCTTGAGCCAGAAGAGTCCGCTGAGGGTGAGCCAGCCGGTGTCGCTGGTGAGGCGGCGGATGCGCTCGGCCCGCCACGTCTCGATGCTCGCTCGCTCGGCTTCCCCGTCCACGGCCGGCTGCGTGCCAGTGGCGGCGCGTTCCGCCGGCGCAGGGGCGAGTGCCACGGCGAACGCCAGCGCGAGCGTCGAGGCGGCGAACGGCCTCGCCCTGCGCGCCGCGGTGGCGCCGGATCCTCTCTCCGTATCGCTCATGATGCTTCCCCGTGCGCAAGGCCGTCCGCCCGCGCATTCTATGTCAACCCTCGCGCCCGAGAATCTCCTCGCGCACGTCGGCGATCTCCCGCGCGCGCGAGGGCCGGGCTCCCTCGCACCGTTCGGGGCGCGGGCAGCGGTTGCTGCGCGGGCAGATGATGCGCGCAGGTCCGGCCAACGCGTCCGCGATCCAGGCGATGTTGAGCACGTTGGCGACCCGCTCGAGCCCCTGGGCCGCGGCCTTGGGAACGCGCGCCTCGCCGCGCCGCTGCAGGCACTCGCGGAAGATCGAATCGATCAGCGCCTCGCTCGGCACCCCGTTCGAGGCGAGCGCCGGCGCCAGGTCGACGCCCACCGAGAGCACGTGCGGGTTGCCCGCCATGTCGCGGACCCGCCTCGAGTGACAGCAATAGAGGAGCGACCGCTCGCCGTCGCGCAGCACCGAGATCTGCGAGCCGCTCACTCCATGTTCGTCGTCGATCATGCGGAACACCGCCCAGTGCGGGCAGGGGTCGCTCACCTGAGCCAGGTTCCCCCACGGCAGCGGAATGCCGTTGCCGCGGTACACCGCGCGCAGGTAGCCGGGAGGGTAGGCGTCGAAGAAGTGCCAGTAGGGGTAGGGCGACACCTTGGTCATGCGGCGCATGACGACCGCCGGGGTGAGCTCGAGCTTCTCGCCGGCCTCGACCCGGTAGCGCTCGCGAGCGAGAAAGCGGCGGAAGGGCACGCGCGGGGCGAGCAGCGCGCCGGCGAAGAAGCTGCACTCGAAGTCGCGCCACGCATGCAGCACGTCCTGGGCGTTGAGGCCCGCGCCGCTCGAGCCGCTCTCGGGGCTGCCGCCCATCTCCCCGCCCGTGGCGTGCGCGGACTTCAGCCCGTCGCCGCCGTGCAGCACCTTGTGGGCGATATGCGCGGCGAGGTCGAACTTGAGCCGCGCCGGATCCGCTTGCAGCGCGCGGTTCGCATACACCACGTGCGGCGCCTCGAAGAACGAGCGCACCATGCTGCGCAGCTCCCGATCCTTGTCGCGCGCCAGCACCGGCTTGCGGTCGAACCAGCGGATCTCGAGCCCATGGCGCCGGCAGAGGCGCACCAGGTCTTCGGCCGAAAGCGGGAAGCGCCGCTCGCTGACCTCGTCGGCGGCGCGCTCGAGATCCGGGAAATCGTTGCGCGAGATCTCCTGGTGAGAGCGGATGAGGAGATTCGCGAACTGCCGCCCGCTGGTCCCGGTCTGGGCGAGGAGCTCCGGGATCGCCACCTGGAGCAGGCTCCGGGAGAACAGGAACGCGGGCTCGAGCGGAACGGGAGCGGCGGCGCCCCCGGGACCGGGCGGCGGGAGCTCCGGGTCCGCGCTCTCGTCCATGAACCAGGCGGGCGGGCGCTGGAACACCGCGGCGAGGAGCTCGAGCAGCTCCGCGGACGGGATGCGCTTGCCGCTCTCGATCATGCTCAAGTACGAGACCGAGGGAGCCAGGCGCGGACTGCGCTGGATGCAGCGCGCGGAGAGCTCCTCCAGCGTCAGTCCGTTGCGCTTGCGCACCGAGCGCAGCTTGGTGCCGAGAAAATGACCCCTGCGTAACAGCTGCGGCACGGCTTGGCTTGGCCTCGGCGGTGGATGACTGACTGGGCTATGTATGTGAAATTAACAGTGTAAAGTTTCCATCGTCAAATTCTCGGCCAAACCGCGTATGCTTCGGGCGTATGAACGCCGAGAGCCAGGCGCGCCTCTACTCGCGCGAGCCGAGCGGACCGAAGCTCGAGGTCCTGGGACCGAAGCTCGAGCGCTCGGAGGAAGTGCTGACGCCGCTCGCGCTGCAGCTGCTCGCGAGCCTGCACCGCCGCTTCAACCCGCGGCGGCTGGAGCTCCTCGCCGCGCGCGCCAAGCGCCAGGCCGAGTTTGACGACGGGGCGTTGCCGGACTTCCTGCGCGCGACCGAGGCGGTGCGCGCCGGCAACTGGCGCATCTCGCCGGTGCCGAAGGATCTCGAGGACCGGCGCGTCGAGATCACCGGCCCCGTCGACCGCAAGATGATCATCAACGCGCTGAACGCGCCGGTGCAGGCGTTCATGGCGGACTTCGAGGATGCCTGCTCGCCGACCTGGGGGAACGTGATCCGCGGGCAGGCGAACCTGAAGGACGCGGTGCGCCGCACCATCACTTACGAGGACGAAGCCACCGGGCGCGTCTACCGCCTCGCCGAGCGCACCGCGACCCTCATCGTGCGGCCGCGGGGCTGGCACCTGCCCGAGAAGCACCTGGCGGTCAACGGCGATACCCTGTCGGGGGCGCTGTGCGACTTCGCGCTCTTCATCGCGAACAACTACGAGGCGCTCGCCGCGCGCGGCACGGGGCCGTACTTCTATTTACCGAAGATCGAGAGTCATCTCGAGGCGCGCCTGTGGAACGACGTGTTCGTCGCGGCCGAGGAGGCGCTCGGGATCGCGCGCGGGACGATCAAGGCCACGGTGCTCATCGAGACGCTGCCCGCGGCGTTCGAGATGGACGAGATTCTCTACGAGCTGCGCGAGCATTCGGCCGGGCTCAACTGCGGCCGCTGGGACTACATCTTCAGCTTCATCAAGAAGTTCCGGAACCGGCGCGAGTTCCTGCTGCCCGACCGCGCCACCGTGACCATGGAGCGCCACTTCCTCAAGTCCTACGTGGAGCTGCTCATCAAGACCTGTCACCGGCGCGGGGCGCACGCGATCGGCGGCATGGCCGCCCAGATCCCGATCCGCGACGACCCCGCGGCGAACGAGGCGGCCATGGCGCGCGTGCGGGCCGACAAGCTGCGCGAGGCGCGCGCCGGGCACGACGGCACCTGGATCGCGCATCCGGGGCTTGCGGGGATCGCCCGCGAGCCCTTCGATGCCGTGATGACCGGGCCGAATCAGCTTCCGGTGCTGCGCGCGGAGGTCAACGTCACGGCGAAGGATCTGCTCAGCGTGCCCGAGGGCGAGATCACGGAAGCAGGCCTGCGAAACTGCATCCGCGTGGGCGTGCAGTACCTCGAGGCCTGGCTGCGCGGCAACGGCTGCGTGCCGCTCTATCACCTGATGGAGGATGCGGCCACCGCGGAGATCTGCCGGGCGCAGCTGTGGCAGTGCCTGCATCATGGCGCGCGCACCAGCGACCGGCAGCCGGTGACGGTCGAGCGCTTCGACCGGCTGCTCGCCGCCGAGCTCGACCGCATTCACCATGAGGTCGGCGCGGCGCGCCTCACCCACGGCGTGTTCCCGACCGCGGCGCGCCTCATCGAGCAGATGACCAAGAGCGAGAGCTTCGACGAATTTCTGACGCTCCCGGCGTACGAGCTGCTGAGCTGAGGAGCCGACCCCGCGCGCCTGAAGGGCGCGCACCCGAACGAGCTGGAGGAGCCATGACTTCGATGACCGCCACGACCGTGACGAGCGCCCAGAGATCGCTGCCCACGGCGGAGGACCTGCGGCGCGCGTGGCGCGACAGCCCGCGATGGCACGGCGTGCGCCGCGCCTACGACGCGGGCGACGTGGTGCGCCTGCGCGGCACGATCCCCGTCGAGCACTCGATCGCGCGGCTCACCGCGGAGAAGCTGTGGCGCTACCTCAACGAGCGGCCGCTCGTGAGCGCTCTCGGGGCGCTCACCGGCAACCAGGCCATGCAGCAGATAAAGGCCGGGCTCGACGCCATCTACCTCTCCGGCTGGCAGGTGGCGGGAGACGCGAATCTCGCGGGCGAGATGTACCCGGACCAGTCGCTTTACCCGGCGGACTCGGTGCCGGCGGTCGTGCGGCGCATCAACAACACCCTGCGCCGCGCCGACGAGATCCACCACGCTGAAGGCGACGACTCCATCGACTGGCTGAAGCCGATCGTGGCCGATGCGGAGGCGGGCTTCGGCGGCGTGCTGAACGCCTTCGAGCTCATGAAGCAGATGATCGATGCGGGCGCTGCGGGGGTTCACTTCGAGGATCAGCTCTCCTCGGCGAAGAAGTGCGGGCACATGGGCGGGAAGGTTCTCGTGCCCACCCAGGAGGCGATCAACAAGCTCAGCGCCGCGCGCCTCGCGGCGGATGTGTGCAACGTACCCACCGTGCTGATCGCGCGCACCGACGCCGAAGGAGCGACGCTCCTCACCTCGGATGTCGACGAGCGCGATCGGCCCTTCATCGACGCCTCCCGGGGGCGCACCGCGGAGGGCTTCTTCACGGTGAGGTCAGGGCTCGGGGCGGCGATCGCGCGCGGCCTGGCCTACGCGCCGTACGTGGATCTGCTCTGGTGCGAGACCGCCAAGCCCGATCTCGCGGAGGCGCGGGAATTCGCGCAAGCGATCCACGCGCAGTTCCCCGACAAGTTCCTCGCCTACAACTGCTCGCCGTCGTTCAACTGGAAGCGCCATCTCGATGATGGAGTGATCGCGAAGTTCCAGCGCGAGCTCGCCGCCATGGGCTACCGCTTCCAGTTCATCACGCTCGCCGGCTTCCACGCGCTCAACTTCTCGATGTTCGAGCTGGCGCGCGGCTACAAGGCTCAGCACATGAGCGCCTACGTGAAGCTCCAGCAGGCGGAGTTCGCGGCCGAGTCCTCCGGCTACACCGCCACGCGGCATCAGCGCGAGGTGGGCGCCGGCTATTTCGACGCGGTCACTAGTGTGGTGACGGGGGGCAACTCCTCGATCACGGCGCTCACCGGCAGCACCGAGGAGCAGCAGTTCGCAGCGGCGCCGGAGCCCGCCGGGCAGCGGCTCGGGAAGAGGGTGTCGTAGCGACTCGCGCGCCGGCACCGTCGCGGCAAGGCGCTCCCGGCTACTTCGCCGTCGGCATGGCGAACTCCGCCCCCTTGGGCGTGCTCTCCGGCCAGCGCTGCATGATGGATTTCTGCCTGGTGTAGAAGCGCACGCCCTCCTCACCGTAGGCGTGCGTGTCGCCGAAGAGGCTGCCTTTCCAGCCGCCGAAGCCGTGCCATGCCATCGGCACCGGGATCGGGACGTTGATGCCGACCATCCCGATCTGGATGCGCCGCCCGAACTCGCGCGCCACGTTGCCGTCGCGCGTATAGCAGGCGACGCCGTTGCCGAGCGGGTGCGCATTCACGAGCTCGACCGCCGAGGCGAAGTCGGGCACGCGCACGCACGAGAGCACCGGGCCAAAGATCTCCTCGCGGTAGATGCGCATCCCCGCGGTGACGTGATCGAAGAGCGTCGCTCCGAGCCAGAAGCCGTTCTCGTGACCTGAGACGCTGAAGGGCGTATCGCCGTGGGGCTGGCGGCGGCCGTCGACCAGGAGTTGCGCACCGCTCTCGACGCCGTCCTCGATGTAGCCGCGAATGCGCTCGAGCGCCGCCCGCGTGATCACCGGCCCCATCTCGACCTCCGGCTGCATGCCGTTGCCGATCCGCAGCCGCCGCGCCCGCTCGGCGAGCTTCGGCATGATGCGATCGGCGGTATCGCCCACCAGCACCGCCACCGAGATCGCCATGCAGCGCTCGCCCGCGGAGCCATAGGCGGCTCCGATCAGCGCATCGAGCGCCTGTTCGAGATCGGCGTCCGGCATGACCACCATGTGGTTCTTGGCGCCGCCGAGCGCCTGCACACGCTTGCCGGCTTCCGCGCCGCGCTGGTAGATGTAGTGCGCGACGGGGCTCGAGCCGACGAAGCTCACGGCGCGCACCTCGGGTGCGCTGAGCAAAGCGTCCACCGCCACCTTGTCGCCCTGCACCACGCTGAACACGCCCGGCGGCAGGCCGGCCTCGGCCAGCAACCGCGCCATGACGAGAGACGCCGACGGATCGCGCTCGCTCGGCTTGAGCACGAAGGCGTTGCCGCAGGCGATGGCGAGCGGAAACATCCAGCAGGGCACCATGCACGGGAAGTTGAACGGCGTGATGCCCGCGACCACACCGAGCGGCTGGCGCAGCGTCCAGTTGTCGATGCCGCCCGAGACCTGCTCGGTGAAATCACCTTTCAGCAGCTGCGGGATGCCGCAGGCGAACTCCAGGATCTCGATGCCGCGCGCCACCTCGCCCTGCGCGTCCGAGAACACCTTGCCGTGCTCGCTCGTGATGAGCGCGGCGAGCGCGTCGCGCTCCTCGTTCAGCAGCTCGAGGAAGCGCGCCAGGATCCGCGCCCGTCGCACCGGCGGGGTATCCGCCCACGCGGGCCAGGCGGCCTGCGCGCTCGCGACCGCGGCGCGCACGTCCTCGGCGCCGGCGAGGGCGACCTGGCGCGTCACGGCGCCCGTGGCCGGATTGAATACCGGCAGCGCCCGCGTGCCGGCGCCGCCGGCGATCCGGCCGCCGATCCAGTGTTGCACGAGCTCGGAGGGCGCGGCGACCGGGGCTGCGGAGGTGCCGCGCGGAGGAAGCGTGGAGACTGCCATGGACGCACCCGTGCGATGAGGAGGAACGCGGTTCTCGATCATAGACCACTTGGGCGCCCGCCCGCATACTCACCGCACGCATGGCGGTGCAGCTTCTGTTTCCGACACTGGTCTACCAGGCGCGCCTGCCCGGGTGGCGACGGCTGAATGCACCGCTGCTGCGCGAATGCCGCCAGCTGCGCGCCGACGATGCCGCCGGGCGGCGCTGGTCGCAGCGCAACTACCCGGGCGGCTACACCTCCTACAACTCGGCCCATCGCATGCACCGCCGGTCGCCGACCTTCGCGACGCTTGCGCGCGAGCTCGACCGGCACGTCGCGAAGCTCGCGCGGGCGCTGCAGCTCGATCTCACCGCGCGCCCCCTCGGCATGACCGACTGCTGGGTGAACGTCATGGGACGCGGCGCCGTGCACGGGCTGCACCTGCATCCGCTGTCGACGATCAGCGGGACTTACTACGTCGCGGTGCCGCAGGGAGCGCCGGGACTGAAATTCGAGGATCCGCGGCTCGAGCGCTTCATGGCCTCGCCGCCGCGCGGCGGCGCGGCGGGGCGCGGGCAGCGGCCGTGGGTGACGCTGCGGGCGCGCGCCGGAGAGCTGGTGCTGTTCGAGAGCTGGCTGCGCCACGAGGTTGCGCCCCACCCGCTCGCCGCCGAGCGGGTCAGCATCAGCTTCAACTACAGTTGGTTTTGATCTGGAGCGAGGAGAGTGTCCGGCATCGGGAGTCGTCGGGTCCGGTTCGCGTGGCTCATCGGGTGCCTGGCGGCGGCGTGCTCGGCGTTCGTCGAGCGCGAGGCTCCCGGGGTGTTCTACGACGTGCAGCTCGGTGCGCCGCCGCCCGACACGCTGTGTGTCGAATTCGCGGGCGAAGTCGCCGCGCTGAGCCATCTCGAGCCGAGGTGGCACGGCCTGCTGCAACGCCCGGATCAATGCGCCGCGGTTCTCAACGACGCAGCCGCCGGTCCGACGCGCGAAATCTGGATCACGACGGATGCGGCGCGGAGCATGCTGTTCGTGGATCTGCGAGAGTTCGGCCCGGGCGGACCGACGCAACCGTCACGGCAGACGAAAGAGCTCGGAAGGCAGCTCGCACAGCTGATCCACGCGAAGTTCCCCGCCGCGAAAGTAACCCAGGGGAAGAGGTTCTCCGGCGTGCTGGCTCACTGACCGCTTACCGTCAACGCTCACGCCGTGGGCGCGTTGCATCAGATGGGACCCGCCGCTGCGGACCGATTTCGGCCCGCCAGTGCCCTCGATTCAGCCGCGGTTCAGCATTCGTCGGCCAAGGTTTTCGGAGCAAGGAGACCCCCCAATGCGCTTTCCTGTCCACGGTCTCATCGCAGCGCTCTCGCTCGCAGCGCTCCCGGTGGCGTCCAACGCCGCCGTCTTCGTCGGCGTATCGGTCGGCATCGCACCTCCCGCGCTCCCGGTGTACGTGCAGCCGCCCTGTCCGGCGCCCGGCTACATCTGGATCCCCGGGTACTGGGCGTGGGACGACGACCAGTACTACTGGGTGCCCGGAACCTGGGAGTTGGCGCCGGCGGTGGGGTTCCTCTGGACGCCGGGATACTGGGGCTGGGGCGACGGTTTCTATCTCTGGCACGCGGGCTATTGGGGTCCGCACGTCGGTTTCTACGGCGGCATCAACTACGGCTTCGGCTATTTCGGCCGCGGCTTTGAGGGCGGCTACTGGCGCGGGAACGAGTTCTACTACAACCGCTCCGTCACCAACGTCAACGTCACCAACATTACGAACGTCTACAACCACACGGTCGTCAACGAGCCGGGGGTGAGTCGCGTCAGCTTCCACGGCGGCGCGGGCGGCGTGGCGGTGCGTCCGACCGCGGCGGAGATGGCGGTCGAGCACGAGCGTCATATCGGCGTCACTGCGCGGCAGCGGCAGCACGAGCAGATGGCGCGCTCCGACAGCTCGCTCCGCGCCTCGGTGAACGGCGGGCGGCCCGCCATCGCCGCTACTCCACGGCCGGCGGTGTTTTCCGGACACGGCGTGGTCGCGGCGCGCGGCGCGAGTCCGGCGGGCCAGAGGACGGATCGGCCGCGGCAGACGCAGCGGCCGGCGCTCGCCGAGCGCAGTGGCGGCCCGCGCACCGATCGACCTCCTCAGGCACTGCGGCCCGCCGACCCCAGGCCGCCTGTCCACCAGACTGCCCGGCCCACGATGAATCCGCAGTACCGCGACAAGGGCCAGTACCGCGGCAACGCCGCTGCGCCGGGCGGGGGCGGACCCGCGATGCATGCCGGCGGTGGGCGCGCGCCCCAGGCCGCTCCGCCACCGGGAGCCCAGCACCCGGCAGCCCAGCACCCGGGAGCGCAGCACCCGGGAGCCCAACACACGGCCGCCGAGCGCGAGCAGCGCGAACGCGGACATTAATGGGCCAAGCGCGCATACGGCTCGCATTTTCCTGAGTCAGTCCACGGAATCGGCCGCCGATTCCTGTCATCCTTGATCGCTACGGTCAGGGATATGTAAAGACGCGGTCCGATCGCTTGTTGGATCGCTTTGTGGGAGGAGTCGGTCCATGCGTATCAGCCTGTTTTGTCTGGCGCTGCTCGTCGCGGGCTGCGTCATCGAGGCCCCACCGCGTGAGGTGATGCAGCCGGCGGTAGTCGAGCCGGCGCCGGCGCCCGCGCCCGCGGTCGTGAGCGTCTACGAGGAGCCCCCGCTGGCCGAGCCCGCGCCGATCGCGATCGGCTGGGCGCCGCCCCCGATGCTCGTCGAGGTCCCCCCGCCCGCGCCCTTCCCGTACTCGGTGTGGGTGGGCGGCTACTGGGTGTGGCAGGGTAACTGGGCGTGGGCGCACGGGCACTGGATGGAGCCGCCGCGCCCGAGCTACGTCTGGGTCCACCCCTACTACGAGCACCGCAGCGGTCAGGTGATCTTCATCAGCGGATACTGGTCGGCGCCCGGTGTGGCCTTCGTGGCGCCTGCGCCCGGCCTGCGGCTGGTCGTCGAGACCCCCGCCGTCGGCGTGATCGCCGGACCTCGCCCGATCGGTCCCGAGGGCTGCTTCGTGCCGGCCCCGCCCGGATCACGCGTCGGCATCATCGTCCCGGCTCCCGTCGGCACCGCCCCCGCGGTCGTGACGAGCGCGCCGCCGGTAGTGGCCGTGGGCATGCGCGTGACGACCAACGTCACCAACATTCGCAACACCAACACCAACACCAGCAACGTCACGAATGTCACCAACGTGACCAACGTCACGAACGTAACCATCGTGGCGCCGCCTGCCGCCACGGCGAGCGGCCGCGCCTTCAACTCCACGGTGCCCGCGGCGCCGCATCTGGCCGCGGCGCGTCCGGCGGTGGTCCAGGCACGGGCGCCGGAGCCCGTGAACGTCCGGCACGTCATGCCGTACGTGACGGGGCACGCGCCCATGACGCCCGCTCAGGGTCATCCCGCCAACGGGGCCGAGGGGCGCCCGATGCTGACGCGCGAGGGACCGCCGCCCGGGCACGAGGGCACCCCGGCTCCCGGCGCGCGGCCTCAACCCCTGGCGGCGCGCCCCGTGGCTGCACCGATGCAGGGACCTGACGCGCGGGTCGTGCGGGGCGGCACCCCGGCCGGCAGCGCGCAACCCATGCAGGCTCAGTCCAAGGCGATGAAACCCGCGGCGCAGAAGACGCCCGCGGCCGCCGGAACCGCGGTGCCGCCGAAGAACGCGGCAGCCCCGAAGGGCGCCGCGGCGCACACCGAGAGTGCCAAGCCCGGGAAGCCCGACAACAGGAAAGACGCGAAGGGCCACGAGGACGGCAAGCAAAAGCACGAAGGCCAGTAGCGCCGACCACTGATGGATGCGCTCCGGCGGCCTGAAGGGGAGGCCGCCGCGGCGCGACTCCTCCCTAGACGACGCGGCGCAGCCAGACGGCGACGTCGGCGACCTCCTGAGGGCACACCGAGTGTGGCATGTTGTAGGTATGCCATTCGACTGCGTAGCCCGCGCCTTCCAGCAGACGACGAGCCTCCTCGCCGAGGGCCGGCAGGACCACGGGATCCTCCCTGCCGTGCGCGAGGAACACGCGGGTCGACCGATTGGCCGCGTGGCGCTCGGCCGCGAGCTGCGTCGCCCGCAGCATGTAACACGACAGGCCCATGATACCGGCCAGCTTCTCCGGGTAGCGGATCCCGACGAACACAGCCATGGCGCCGCCCTGGGAGAATCCCGCCAGCACGATGCGCTCGCTTGCGATGCCGCGCTCGTTCTCACGACGGATCAGCGCCTCGACCGTCGCCTGTGAGGCGCGAATCCCGGCCTCGTCCTCCGGTCCGCGGCGATCGAGCGAGACGATGTCGTACCAGGCGCGCATCGCGAATCCCCCGTTGAGCGTCACGGGCCGGATCGGCGCGTGCGGGAACACGAAGCGTAGCGGGCGCTCGCCCGCCCGCACGAGCTCCGGCACCAGCGGCTCGAAGTCGTGGCCGTCAGCGCCGAGGCCATGGAGCCAGATCACCGCTCCCGTCGGATCGCGGCCTGTTTCGACTTCCACCGCATCGCGCGCCACGTGCAACCCCCGCTGTTCACCCGTCCGTGCGCTGCATGTTAGTGCACGGCTGCCTGCGCTTGCACGGCGGAGCGGATGATGCCGCGGGTGGCCTCACGAGCCTCCTGCGGCGGAGGCGCCAGGCGCTTCAAGCGGCGGGTGCGGCGGCTGCGCCTGTGGCCGGCCCGGGCGCTCCGGCGGCGCTGGTTGCGCCGGCTCAAACGCGCGCCGCTCGCGCTGCGCGTCGGTCTCGGCGTCGCGCTCGCTGCGATCCTGGCGCTGTCGCTGAACGCTCTCTACCAGGTCGTCCGCAAGCCCACGGAGCTGTTCTTTCCGGTGAGCGGCACGCTCTATAAGACTCCGCAGGAGACCTGGCGGGAGTACGGCCCGCTCTTCCGGCGCTACGCCACGCGCAGCATCCGGCCGCAGCTGCTCGCGGCGCTGGCGCAGGTCGAGGGCTCGGGCAATCCGCTGGTGCGCACCTACTGGCGCTGGACGTGGGTGCTCAGGCCCTTGGAGGTTTACCGGCCGGCTTCGAGCGCGGTCGGCATGTACCAGATCACCGACGCCACCTTTGCCGAGGCGCGCCACTATTGCATCCACGCTCACGAGGTGGTGCGCGAGGGTGCGTGGAACGACTGGCACGCCTGTTGGTTCAACGCGCTCTACTCGCGCGTACTGCCGGCCGATGCCGTCGAGCTGACCGCGGCGTATCTTGACCTGAAGGTCACCGGGATCCTGGCGCGCTCCGGGATCAGCCGCATCAGCGCCGTGCAGCAGCGGCATCTGGCCGCGGTCGTGCATCTGTGCGGCGCGGGCGCCGGAGCCGTCTATGCGCGCCAGGGCTTGCACTTCGGCGAGGGACAGCGCTGCGGCGATCACGATCCGCGCGCCTATCTCCGGCGCGTCGATGCGATGGAAGAGGTGTTCGCGCAGCTGGCAGCCGCGCAGCAGCCGAGCGCGGCTCTCGCTCAGTGATCGTGGCCGTCGGGCCCGTGCACGTGTCCGTGTGAGAGCTCGGTCTCGGTCGCGGCCCGCACCCCGGCCACTTCGACTTCGAAGTGCAGCTTCTTGCCGGCGAGCGGATGGTTGCCATCGACGGTGACCAGGTCGGCCGCGATGCGGGTGACGGTGACGGTACGGTCGCTGCGACCGCTCGAAGCCGAGAGCCGCATTCCTACCCGGAGGTTCCCGACTCCCTTCAGCGCACGGCGCGGCACCTGCTGAACCAGCTTCGGGTCGTGCTCGCCATAACCGTCGGCGGGCGAGAGCGTCACGGTGAGCTTGTCCCCGACACTACGGCCGGCCAGCTCACGCTCAAGACCGGGCACGAGATTGCCGTGGCCGTGCAGATAGGCCAGGGGCTCGCCCGCAGGGGAACTGTCGATGATCTCCCCTGCCTCGTCCCGCAGCGTGTAATGGATGCTGACGACCTGGTCCTGGCTGATGCTCATGCGGGGCGTGGGCGAACTACCCCGCTGACCGCGCCTCGAAGGCAGGCGAGGCGGGGCTGCGCATTGATGGGGCGGGAAGGATACCATTCGGCTCTGCCGTTGGCCCGGACCCAAGCTGGGGGCCGCGGCGCAAACCTCAAGGGCACCACGATGAGAGTCGTGTACTCGGGCGTCCTCGCCGCCGTCTTCTCGATGTCCGCCGCGGCGGCGGGCGACGGGGCCGCACCGACGACCGCTGGGACTTCCGCAATGAACGACAACGCTCTGAAGGCCGACAACCCGTTTGCACGCCCGAGCACGCTCCCCTACGAGCTGCCGCCCTTCGACCGGATCCACGACGGCGATTACCTGCCGGCCTTCCACGCCGGCATGCGCGAGCAGCTCAAGGAGGTCGAGCGCATCGCGCACAATCGCGAGCCGCCCACCTTCGAGAACACCCTCATCGCACTCGAGCGCGCCGGGCAGCTGCTGCGCCGGGTGGACGCCACGTTCGGGCGGCTCAATGCCTGCAACACGAACCCGAAGTTGCAGGACATCGATACCGAGATGGCGCCCAAGCTCACCGCGCAGGAGGACGCCATTCATCTCAATCCGGCGCTGTGGACGCGCGTCGAAGCGCTCTACAACAAGCGCGCGAGAGCGCACCTCGATTCCGAGTCGCAGCAGCTGCTCACGCGCTACCACACCGAATTCGTGCGCGCCGGCGCACGTCTCGAGCCCGCCGACCAGACGCGCCTGCGCGCCCTGAATACCGAGATCTCCACGCTCACTACGCGCTTCAAGCACAACGTGCTCAAGGCAACCGCCGACGGCGCGGTGGTGGTCGATGACGTCCGGGACCTCGACGGACTGTCGGAAGGGCAGATCGGCGCCGCGGCGCAGGCGGCGGCCGCGCGCGGCCTCGGCGGCAAGTGGGTCATTGCGCTGCAGAACACGACCAATCAGCCGCTGCTCGCGCAGCTGAAGAATCGCGCCCTGCGGCAGCGTATCTACGAGGCGTCGATCGGCCGCGCGCGGGGCGGGTCGAGCGACAACACCGCCGTGATCGCACAGCTGGTGAAGCTGCGCGCCGAGCGCGCCGCGCTCCTCGGCTATCCGAACCACGCGGCCTACCAGCTCGAGGACGAGTCCGCCGGGAACCCCGCCGCGGTGCGCGACATGATCAGCCAGGTGGCGCCGTCGGCGCTCGCCCGCGCGCGCGCGGAAGCGGCCGAGATCCAGAAGCTGATCGACGCGCAGGCCGCCGCCTCCGGCACGCCGTCCTTCGCGCTCCAGCCGTGGGACTGGTCGTTTTACTCTCAACAGGTGCGCAAGGCGCGCTACGACTTCGACCAGGCGCGCGTCGCGCCTTACTTCGAGCTCGATCGCGTGCTCGAGGACGGGGTGTTCTACGCGGCGCACCAGCTGTACGGACTCTCCTTCAAGGAGCGCCGCGACCTGCCCGTCTACCAGGCGGACGTCAGGGTGTTCGAGGTCTTCGACGCCGCCGGCGCGCCGCTCGCGCTGTTCCTGGCCGACTACTTCGCACGCGACAACAAGCAGGGTGGCGCGTGGATGGCTTCTTACGTGAACCAGTCGCAGCTGCTGCACCACAAGCCGGTGGTGGCGAACCATCTGAACATCCCCAAGCCGCAGCCGGGGCAGCCGGTGCTGCTCACCTTCGACGAGGTCACGACCATGTTCCACGAGTTCGGGCACGCGCTGCACGGCATGCTCTCGAGCGTGCGCTACCCGAAGCTCTCCGGCACCGCGGTGCCGCGCGACTTCGTCGAGTATCCCTCCCAGTACAACGAGATGTGGGCGCGCGAGCCGGAGGTGGTGGCGCACTACGCCCGCCACTATCAGACGGGCGAGCCGATGCCGCCGGAGCTGCTCGAGAAAGTGCTGGCGGCGCAGAAGTTCAACCAGGGCTATGCCACCACCGAATACCTGGCCGCGGCGCTCCTCGACCAGGCCTGGTACCAGATCAGCGCCGCGCAGGCGCCCGCGGCGGCGGACGTGCCGGCGTTCGAGGCCGCCGCACTCAAGGAAAGCGGGCTCGACTACGCTCCGGTGCCGCCGCGCTATCACTCGGCCTACTTCTCGCACATCTTCGAGAGCGGCTATTCGGCCGGCTATTACGCGTACCTGTGGAGCGAGGTGCTGGCGCGCGACACCGGGCAGTGGTTTCACGCCCACGGCGGCCTGACGCGCGCCAACGGGGAGTACCTGCGCACGCAGGTGCTGTCGCGCGGGCGCACCGAGGATCCGCAGCTGCTGTTTCGCAACTTCTACGGCCGGGCGCCCGAGATCGGCCCGCTGCTCGAATATCGCGGCCTCTCGGGCGGGAGCTAGGCCCGCTCGGGCGAGGCGCGGGACTCCGCGCCCGGCGCGCCGGCACGCTGCGCGCGATCGATGGCCGCGACGAGCCGCCGGAAGCACTCGAGCAGCGGCAGCTCGAGGGCGAGTTCGCGCGCCTTGTCGTGCGCGTAGCCGAGAGTCTCGTTGACCTCGAGCGGGCGGCCGGCTTCGAGATCCTGCAGCGCCGACAGGCGGTGCCCCGGCGCCCTGGTGCGGTACTCGCTCCCCGCCTCGAGGAGGATCGCCACCGCCTCGCTCTCGGAGCCCGAGCACAGGGTCGCGGTCGGCAGGATCGAGCGGTCGCTGAGAGGGATACCCTGGGCGAGCGCGAGCACGCCCATCTCCCGCACGAGCCGGGCGAGGATCAGCGCCGAGTCGGGATCGGTCAGGAGCTTCCAGGTGAGCGCGCGCGTCGTCACGGAGAGCGACGTGAGGCCCACCCAGCCGCAGAACTTCGACCACTCGAGCGAGACGATCTCCGGAGTGGCGGCGGCGCGGACGCCCGATTGATCGATGGTGCGCGCCAGCGCCTGCGCGCGCTCGCTGTCCCCGCCGCCGAGCTCGCCGATCATGATGTTCACGTTGCGTGTGAAGAGCACCGTGCCGTCGGCGAGCAGCTCGCCGCTGGTGTCCGCGAGCGCGCCGAGCACGCGCTCGCGGCCGAAGGCCTGCACGAGGATCTCGTTCTTCAGCGGCCCATTCTGGACCGACAGGGCGACGCCGAGCTCGGCCCTGCGCAGCGGCTCGAGCGCCTGGGCGGTGCCCGGCGTCTTGGTCGCGACGATGAGCGTGCCGGCGCTCTCGAGGGCCGCCGGATCGCGGAGCGTGCGCACCGGCGTGCTGAACTCGGCGAGCCCCCTGATCGCGAGTCCGCGCTCCTCGAGCTGACGCGCGCGCTCGCCGCGCGCCAACATCGCAACCGCATGCCCGGCGCGCGCCAGATGGGCCCCGATGATCGACCCCATCGCGCCGGCGCCGAGAATTGCGAACTCGAAATCGGCCATGGCGGTGTGCGCGCTACAGCGCCTCGGCGATGTCCTGCATGAGGCCGCGGTCCTGAGGGATGGTCTGCGGCGGGTAACGCTTCAATACCCGCCCATCACGGGCGATGAGGAACTTCTCGAAGTTCCAGCTGATGTCGCCCGCAATGCCGGTGCCCGCCCCGGTGAGGAAGCGGTAGACCGCGTGGCGGCCGGGCCCGTTTACCTCGAGCTTGCTGCTCAAGGGGAAGCTCACGTCGTAGGTGCTGCGGCAGAAGGCGGCGATTTCCGCTTCGCTCCCCGGCTCCTGCGCGGCGAACTGATTGCAGGGGAAGCCGACCACGGTGAAGTTCTCGTCCCGCAGCTCCCTCTGCAGCTGCTCGAGGCCCGCATACTGCGGAGTCAGACCGCAGCGGCTGGCCACGTTTACCGCCAGCGTCACCTTGCCGCGCAGCGCTCCCAACAGGTCATCGGCGCCGTCGATCCTCGAGACGGCAAGGTCGTAGAAGCTGCTCATGGCAGTGCGCTCCCGGGAGACCGCTGCGTACATGTACCATATACCAGCGGAAGGCTTAACATCGCCACGTTCGTCCGGCGCGCGTTAGCGGAGACTCTCATGGCCTCGGAGCTCGACACGGCTGAAACGCCCAAGGTGGTCGCTATCCTCAACCGCATTCTCGAGCTCGAGCTTGCGGGACTGGTGCGCTACCTTCACTACAGTTTCATGATCTTCGGCCACAACCGCATCCCGATCGTGGCGTGGCTCCGTGCCCAGGCGGACGAGGCTCAGGCGCACGCGGTGCAGGCCGGCGAGCACATCACCAATCTCGGCGGTCACCCGTCGCTCAAGATCGGACCGCTGCTGGAAACGCACAAGCACAACGTCGACGAGATCCTGCGCGAGGCGCTCACCCACGAGCAGGAGGGACTGGAGGAGTACCGCAAGCTCCTCGCGGCGGTTGCCGCTCGCAACATAATGCTCGAGGAGTACGCGCGCGAGCAGATCGCCGCCGAGGAGGCGCACGTCGCCGACATCGGCAAGATGCTGCGCAAGCCAGGCTCCATCACCTGATCAGCCGCAGCGGCTGACGCCGCGGCAGCGCTCTCCCGAACGAGGGAGCCGTGCATGCCCACAAAGGGCTGCGGCGCTTGAAATCTGCTCAACCCGCCGCCATCTCGCGCGTTGCTTCACTGACACGCAATGACGGGTGCGTATAGTGCACGCCCGATAAGACGACGAAGGATCTGGCATTCATGGAACTGATCATAGGGTCGATGATCGCGGCCACTCTCCTCCTCCTGGGCCACCTGGGGGTGCTCGTGCGCAACCGCCTGATGCGAGGCAAGTAGCCCCGCCACTCACCGTCCGCTCACCAAGGGCGGTTCACGCTCCGGTGCCCGCGCCTCGCGGCTCAGCCCGGTACGGATACTTGTTGAAGATCGCCGCCACCGCCGCGTCGATTCTCTTTTCCGCCTCCGTGCCACTCACGCCGTAAAGACTCTGCTCGACCGAGGCGTGCCACAGCGGCTGCCGGCTCTTCGCGTCGTAGAGATCCACCGCGATGATGCCTTCGCGGTACACGTAGGGCCCCGGGCCCCACCAGCCATACGGGTAACCCCAACCGTACGGGTAACCCCAACCGTATGGATAACCCCAACCGTAGGGGTAGTCGGCCATCGCGTGCGAGCCGATGCCGTAGCCCACCAGACAGTCCGCGTTGCTCGCGACCGGTTGAACGCCGCCCGACAGGTGCGCAGCAATCGCGGCGCGGAGCCGATCTTCGTTCACGGGATTCGCGACCGTGTCGCGCAGCGGACTCTTCCCGTGGAACGAGCCCGCCCACGCGAACGTGTGGCACTGCACGCTGCTGACCAGGGTGCGATTGACGTCCGATCGCACGTAGAGCGACGTGCACGCTGCCGTGAGGCAGAGGACGGGTACGATGAGGCAGGGGCGGAGCAGATGCTTCAGCATGAGCGTAACCTCGAGCGGGCTCGCTTCCGGCCACCTCCGGCCGGACCCCGCCACCTAAGTACGCTAACGCTTCGCTCAGGCCGCGGTTGACCCGCGCTTTGTTCGACCGGTCGCGTTGCCGATCGCACGATGAGCGCGCGTCGATTGCGCGCCGCGCGCCCCTGCATCAGGATCATGGCGCTCGAAGCGCCGAAGCCCACGGTTCTTGCGGAGGACGGACGTGACTCACTGGACGACACCGGCGGGCATGAAATACCTGGGCCCGCATCAGGACACCTCGCCGCTCGAGATCACCCTGGTGTTGCGCCGTCGCCAGGGCGGTTCGCCCAGCGCCGCCTCGTGGCCACGGCCGCCGCGCTGGCAACGGGGTGAGTACGGGCGTCACTGCGGCGCGGAGCCCGCGGACCTCGCGAGTCTCCGCCGCTTCGCGCTCACCCACGGGCTCACCGAGGCCGGCGCCGATGAGCACCGTCGCGTTCTGCACCTGCGCGGCGGGCCACAGGCGCTCGAGCGCGCGTTCGGCGTCACCCTCGGCAGGTATCAGCTCAGCGACGGCCGCGGGCCATTCGTCGGCCTTGGGCAGGCGCCGACCCTGCCGCCCGAGGCGATTGCCGTACTGGGGCTCGACCGGCGGCCGGTGGCCCGGGTGCACTCGCGGAGACCCCGGGCTGCGCCCGCCGTGACGTATGCGCCTCCCGAGCTCGGGCGACTCTACAACTTCCCCCCATCGACAGACGGCAGCGGGCAGACCGTCGCCATCATCGAGCTCGGCGGGGGCTTCACCGCGAGCGATCTCGCGCAGTACTTCAACGGTCTCGGGATCACCCGGCCGCCGAGCGTTACCGCGGTCTCCGTCGCCGGAGGCACCAATCAGCCCGGCGGCGATGCCGATGGTGAGGTGATGCTCGACATCGAGGTGATCGGCGCTCTGGCGCCGGGCGCGAACATCGTCGTGTACTTCGCGCCGAACACCGACCAGGGCTTCTATGAGGCGATCTCCCAGGCCGCGCACGATGGCGTCAACCATCCCGCGGTGATGTCGATCAGCTGGGGCGGTCCGGAGGACGGCTGGAACGCACCTTCGCGCGATGCGATGCAGACCGCGCTCGAGGATGCGGCCGCCCTTGGGGTTACCGTGACCGCGGCCGCCGGCGACAGCGGCTCGAGTGACGGCGAGACCGACGGCCAGCCTCATGTCGATTTTCCCGCCTCGAGTCCGTCTGTGCTGGCGTGCGGGGGCACCAAGCTCACCGCGCGCGGCGGCTCGATCGTGAGCGAGGTCGTGTGGAACGAGACGAGCGTCAACGAGGGCGCCACCGGCGGCGGCGTGAGCCAGGTGTTTCCGTTGCCTTCCTGGCAGCAGAGCATTGCGGTGCCCAAGGCACCCAACGGCATCGCCGGGCGCGGTGTTCCGGACGTGGCGGGCAACGCGGACCCGCTCACCGGCTACCAGGTGCGGGTCGACGGCAAGGCGGATGTGATCGGGGGCACGAGCGCGGTCGCGCCGCTCTGGGCCGCGCTGATCGCGCGCTGCAACCAGAAGCTCGGCCGGCCGCTCGGCGACGTTCACGCCGCGCTCTACCGCATCGGCCCGCGGGCCTTCCGCGACATCACCGAAGGCAACAACGGCGCCTACCAGGCAGCGGCCGGCTGGGATCCGTGCACCGGGTTCGGGAGCCCCGACGGTCAGGCGTTGCTCGCGGCGCTGACCGGACTCGGGAGCTGAGCGCCGCTGCGCGTATCATTGGGCTTCGAGTCCTGCCTCGTCCGGCAGCCGGCGGCGCCGCCACAGCGCATAGACTCCGATTCCGATCCAGATCACGTTCAGCGCCGCAGAGGGCAGGGCGCCATTCCAGCCGCTGTTCACCACGAACCCGGCCGCTCCCACGATGTTCATGAGGTGATAGGTGAGGGAGCGCGCCTTGAGCTTTCCCGCCGAGAGCAGCGCATAGGCCCCCAGAATGAGCAGCGCACCGGTCCACCCGATCACCTCGACGGCCAGTCTCATAGAACCTCTGTGCAAAAGCTCCCGCGAGTCTCACGGGCTACTCTATTGAAAGTCCCTGGCACGGAGGAAGCGTGGCGATGATCCCGGTTGCGATCGCGCTCACCGTGGGTTTGGGTCCCCTGCTGCTCGGCCTCGCGGGAGCGCTGCGGGCGCGGCGCGCGGGCGGACCCGACACCCGGGCGGCCATCCCGTGGAGCTGGACGCTGACCCTCGGCTCGGCGCTGCTGTACACGCTCGCTTTCAACCTCACGTTCTTCATCCAGGAGCTCTTCCTGGTCCTGCCCAAGGCATTCCTTCCGGGCGTGCGTCCGACGCTCTTTCACAACAACCACGATTGGGTGGGCGAGAACCCGCTGACGAGCCTGTTTCAGGGCACCGGGGCGCTCGCGATCTTCGTGAGCGGCATCGCCTTTGGGTTCCTCCTGCACCGCCGCGCGGTACGCTCGTCCACGCTGCGACTGTTCATCATCTGGATGGCGTACCACAGTCTCTTCCAGTCGCTTCCCCAGGTCCCTTGGGGAGCTCTCAATACTGGCGGCGACGTCGGCGTCGCCATGGACTACCTCGGTCTCGGCCCGACCGCCAAGGTGGCATGTGCGCTCGCCTCCATGGCCCTCATCCCACCCGCCGCGTTGTGGCTGGCGCGTCATCTCCTCGGTGTCGCGGGCGATGCGTCGGAGCTCACGACCCCCGGCGCACGGACGCGCGCCATCTTCCAGGTCGCCACGCTCCCGGCTCTCCTCGCCACGCCGCTGATCATCCTGTTCCGGGTCCCGCGCAACCTGATCGAGGTCCTCCTGCCGCCCGCGGTGGCGATGATCATCGGGATCGTCTGGGCGCAGGCCGGCGCCTGGTGCATCGCCCCGGTCGATGGGTACTCGCGCACGAGGGTCGAATCGATCCGCTACCCGCTCGCCGCCGTCGTGGCGCTGCTGCTCGTGTTTCATCTCGTGCTGAGGCGAGGCATTCCGTTCTACTAGCGGACCATGAGCCCGACGACACGCACGGTGGTGCATCTCATCGCGGTCACCGCGCTGGCGCGTCTGGCGCTCGCGGGGCCCGGCACCTCCTTCGCCCTGGCGCCCGAATCGATTACAGTGCTCCGCGGCAAGGTGGTCATGCAATCCGAGGGCGACGCCGCGCAAGCTGTGTGATGAAGCTGACCGACTTCAAGGTGCTGACGTTCGACTGTTACGGGACGCTCATCGACTGGGAGAGGGGCATCCTGGCCGGCCTGGCACCGCTCGTCGCGAAGTCGCGCAGCCCGATGTCGCGCGATCAGATCCTCGAGAGCTTCGCGCGCGAGGAGTCAGCTCAGGAGGAGGAGACGCCCGCGATGTTGTATTCGCAGCTCCTGGGAGCGGTCTACAAACGCCTGGCCAGGTCGTGGGGCGTCGCACCGAGCGACGACGGAGCGAACACGTTCGGCGCGTCGGTCCCGGACTGGCCCGAATTTCCCGATTCGCCCGAGGCGCTGCAGTATCTTCACAGTCACTACAAGCTCGTGATTCTTTCCAACGTCGATCGCGTCTCCTTCCGAGCCAGTAACACCCGGCTCAAAGTGACTTTCGATGCGATCTATACGGCTCAGGACATCGGATCGTACAAGCCGAACGATCGAAATTTCGCCTACCTTCTCACGCACCTGCAGACTGACTTTGGTTTTGGGAAAGCGGACATCCTCCACGTGGCGCAGAGCCTCTTCCATGACCACGCGCCGGCGAATCGGGCCGGACTGGCGTCGGCGTGGATCGACCGTCGCCACACCGCGCGAGGCTGGGGCAGCACCATGGCCCCGCCCGGTACGCCGAGGTACGACTTTCGCTTCGAGAGCATGGCGGCGCTCGCAGCCGCGCACGCAAAGGAGATCCGGAGCCGCGCGTAAACGCCCGCGATGCGGACGCGTCACGGGGATGCGGATGCGCGCTACGGATGTGGACGCGTCGCGGGGGTGCGGACGCGTCACTGGCGATCGTAGACCAGCGTCGCGGTTGTCATCTGCCCCTTGGCGTCGGCTCTCCGCGTCATGAGCGTCAACGTCTTTCTGTCCTTGGAGAGAGTGCGCGTCGTGGTGGAGACGAT
>Ga0209808_1000066_pt1 | contig 54279 bp, 46 predicted proteins | sample GraSoiAngelo_157_FD_186171 | JGI IMG/M metagenome (GOLD analysis project Ga0209808, IMG submission 186171) | Grasslands soil microbial communities from the Angelo Coastal Reserve, California, USA - 14_1009_16_20cm (SPAdes) (version 2) | ecosystem: Environmental > Terrestrial > Soil > Grasslands ... | reverse complement strand
TGAGCACGCCGTACTGCTGTGCCGTGGCATACAGAACGTGCTTGAGCCGTTGTTCCACTTCACCGACAAGAACTTTGCGGCGATACTTCGGGCAGAACACGATGTGGTACGACAGGTTGAAGACGGCCCCTACGTTCTTGACGTAACGACTGTCTTTTGGAGGCTTAAGTTCTATGTTATAAACCTGCCATGCGCCTATCTATTTTTCAAGTACTTGTACGCCCTCACCTGCCGCCTAAAATCGGCAGTCCGACGGGCGGTCACTTATCGACGCAGGAAAAATGGCTGAACCCATTAAAGTGATTGAATGTCCGCGCGATGCGTGGCAGGGGCTGCAAGAATTCATCCCCACGGACTACAAAGCCGAGTATCTGAGGGAACTCGTGCTCGCCGGGTTCCAGCACATTGACGCGGTTAGCTTCGTTTCGCCGAAACATGTCAAACAAATGGCGGATAGCGAAGAAGTGATGGCTAAGCTGGGCGCTTCCTGGTCCTCGTTAGCCTCCGAGCAGCAGAATCGCCGGCAAGATGCCGGCGCTACAAAAGAGCCGCAGGAAATCATTGGAATTGTTGTCAACGAAAAAGGACTGGCGCGCGCACTGGCTACTCCGGGCGTCACGACCATTGGCTACCCGTACTCCATCTCCGCCTACTTCCGGCGCGCCAATGCCAACATGTCCCGGGAAGAATCCCGCAGCTTAGTCGAAAAACTAAAGAAACATACGCTGGCCGCAAACCGCGGTCTGGTGATTTACATTTCCATGGCCTTCGGAAATCCCTACGAGGAGCCTTGGGGGCCGGAAATCGTCGCGGATACACTGGAGTGGCTCAAGGACATTCATGTGCGCACCGTTTCTTTGGCCGACACGGTGGGCACGGCCACGCCGCAACTTGTCGGCGAGCTCTACCGGCAGGTCAAAGCTCACGTTGCAGGAATCGAGCTCGGCGTGCACCTGCACAGCCGGCCGGAAAATGCGGAGGAGAAAATCCTGGCAGCGTATGAAGCGGGATGCCGGCGCTTTGACAGCGCGCTCACCGGACTTGGCGGCTGCCCGTTTGCCGGAGATAATCTGGTCGGCAATATCGCCACCGAGGATGTGCTTGCGGCGCTCCGCAAAGCTGGCGCCGATCCCGGAATCGAAGCGGCACGGCTCGAAAAGGCCCTCGAAATGACCAAGGAAATTCGCGCAAAATACGCTCATGCTCCGCTCGTGAATTGAGAGGAGATTCGGAATGTATCCCACGCTTCTTCTGGATATGGCCGGCGAAATCGGCCATATCACTCTAAATCGACCGGACAAACGCAACGCCATTTCCGCCGCCATGATTGCCGACCTGCAAACGGCGCTCGATGAAATTGAAAACAGTCATGCCCGCGTAGTGATTCTCACCGGAGCGGGCAAGGCATTTTGCTCGGGGATGGACTTGGAAATGCTGGCCGCCATCGCCCAGCAATCTGCCGCCGAGAATCAGGAAGATTCGCGACGCTTGGCCAAGCTGTTTCGGCGCATATGGAGCTTTCCACGGCCGCTGATCGCCGCAGTCAACGGCGCAGCCCTGGCGGGCGGTTGCGGAATCGCGACTTTGTGCGATTTTACGCTGGCGGTTCCCGAAGCCAAGTTCGGCTATACCGAAGTCAAAATCGGTTTTCTGCCGGCCCTCGTTTCCGTTTTTCTGATTCGGCAAATTGGCGAAAAACGAACCAGGGACCTTCTGCTCACCGGAAGGATCATCGAGGCGGCAGAGGCGAAAGAACTCGGCTTGGTCAACGAAATCGTGCCGGCGGAGAAGCTTCTAGAGCGGTCGAGAGAGCTGGCGCAGCTCCTGATTGCCGCGAGTCCTGCAAGTCTCTCGCGAGCGAAACGGTTGATGACCTCCGCGGCTGCCGCCGGTGTGGATGCGGACTTGGAGCGGGCCATCTTGGAAAATTCGCGCATCCGCTGCACGCCCGATTTTAAAGAAGGCCTGGCATCTTTTCTTGAAAAACGCAAGCCTGTGTGGCGGGAAAAGCCGGAATAACCTCCAGAGAATCGGATGCTCGAATATCACGATGCAAAAGTGCGCGTGCGGTACGCGGAGACCGACCAGATGGGAGTGGTGTATCACGCGAACTTTTTCATCTGGTTCGAAGTGGGTCGCGTGGAATTGATGCGCGCGCTGGGCGTGGAATACAAGAAGATGGAAAAAGAAGATGACTGTCACATTGTAGTAGCCGAGGCGCATTGCCGCTATCATCATCCCGCCCGCTACGATGAGGTTCTGCGCGTGCGAACGCGCATCGCGGAGTCCAGAAATCGCGTCGTGAAGTTTTCCTACGAGCTGTTCCGGGATTCGGACGGCATGCTGCTTGCGAACGGACACACTACGCACATCATTTGCGGAGGCAATGGACGCCCTAAATTGCTGCCCGAAAAATATCGCAGAATCATGGTCGCGGCTGGCGTTCCTGAACCGGACCGGAGCCACGCATGAGCGTTTTGTTGACCGGCAACGATCTTAGCTTTGCGCAACTCGATGCCGTGGCGCTGCGAGGAGAAAACACCGGGCTGGCGCCCACTGCGGTGGAACGAATGAATGCGTCACGCGCGGTGGTGGAGCGGGTGGTGGCTTCCGGCGTGACGGCGTACGGAATCAACACGGGCTTCGGCAAGCTTGCGTCGGTACGCATTTCTCCTGAGCAAGTGCGGCAATTGCAAGTGAATCTGGTGCGTTCGCATGCAAGCGGGGTGGGCCAGCCACTGAACGAAGTCGAAACGCGCGCGATGATGCTTCTGCGCGCGAACGCGCTGGCCAAAGGCTTGAGCGGCGTCCGGCCGCGCGTCGTGGAAACGCTGTGCCAGATGCTGAATGCCAAAGTGCACCCCGTGATTCCGTCGCAAGGTTCGGTGGGCGCTTCCGGCGATCTCGCGCCGCTGGCGCATCTCGCGCAGGTGATCATCGGCGAAGGGCAAGCGATGTTCCGCGGCGAAAGTTTGTCCGGCGGCGAGGCCATGAAGCGTGCGGGCATCACCCCGCTTGAACTGGAAGCAAAAGAAGGTCTTTCGCTCCTGAACGGCACGCAAGGAATGCTGGCGCTGCTGAGCCTCGCGTTGCGCGAGGCGGACATTCTCGTGGACAGCGCGGACGTGGCTGCTTCGCTTTCTCTGGACGCGTTGCGCGGCAGCCCGGGCGCCTTCGACGCAAGAATCATGCATGCGCGTGCTTATCCAGGGGCGGCGATGTCTGCGAGAAATATGGCGCACTTGAACGAAGGCAGCCAGATTCGAGAATCGCATCGCGCAGCGGAGAAGGATCCGCGGGTCCAGGATGCTTACAGCTTGCGCTGCACGCCGCAAGTGCACGGCGCGGTTCGAGATTCGCTGGCGCAAGCGCGGGAGATTGCCGCCGTGGAATTGAACAGCGCAACCGATAATCCGCTCGTGTTCGTGCGCGACGGCGCGAGCGGGGATATTGTCAGCGGCGGAAACTTTCACGGTCAGCCTTTGGCGATGGCTGCAGACCAGGTCGCGATTGCGCTTGCCACACTTGGAGGCATCGTGGAGCGGCGCGTTGAGCAGATGACCAACCCTTTGACCAGCATGCTACCCGCGTTTCTGACGCCTGAGCCGGGGTTAAATTCCGGATTTATGATCGCGCAGGTAACGGCCGCGGCGCTGACCAGCGAGAACAAAGCGCTGGCCGCGCCGCATTCGGTGGATTCGATTTCCACCTCAGGCAATCAAGAGGACTACGTGTCCATGGGGATGAGTGGAGCGCGTCGCCTCGACCGGATGGTCAAGAATCTGCGTAACACCATTGCGATCGAGTTGCTTTGCGCGTGCCAGGGAATCGATCTGCTTGCGCCGCTGAAGACCGGCAAGCTGGGCACGAAAGCCTATGAAGCGGTGCGCGCAAAGTCGCGGATGCTATCCGTGGACCGCCCTCTCGGCGCGGACATCGCAGCCGTCTCGGCGCTGATTTTCGACGGAACGATTGCAGCGGTCCTGCACTAACCCGAAGCGCAAGACTGTTTTGCTCCGCAATAATTCTGCAGCGAATCCCTGCATCGTGCCGCGCTTCGCTGCGCAAGCGCGGCCACGGCAACTACTTGGGCTTGGCCGTAAGCAGTTCGAGTTCCTCGAGCGTGCGGGGCCAATCTTCACGGAGAAGGCGCGAGAGAGCGCGGTCTGCCAGGAGTTTCCCGCCGGTCTGACACCTGGGGCAATAATTGGTTTCGTTCGAAGCATAACGAATTCGCTGGATTTTCGCACCGCAGCGTGGGCAAGGCTGTTTGTAACGGCCGTGCACAGCCATGCCTTCGCGAAAAGCCGTGACGTTTTCGGGGAATTTGCCGCCGGCTTCCGCGCGCAGGCGGTCGGTCCAACGCGTTAGCGTTGTACGGGTGGCTTCGAAGAGGCGGTGAATCTCTGGCACGGAGAGCTTCTGCGTTTGCGCCAGAGGAGAGAGCTTCGCTTCGAAGAGAATTTCGTCAGAATAGGCGTTGCCGATGCCGCTAAAAAGCCGGGGGTCGGTGAGCGCGCGCTTCAGCGTGTGGTTCGCCGAAAGCAACGTGTTGGCAAATCGCGAGGCGTCCGAATCGAGGACCTCCATGCCGCCGGGATCCAGCTCACGCAGGCCAGCCTCGCCGCCGACCAGGTGGAGCGAGGCACGTTTCTGAGACCCGGCCTCCGTCCAGAGGAGCGAGCCTGACGGGAAATCGAATGCCGCAAGTCCTCGCGGGGGAGAGAGCTTCACACCGCGAGCACGCCAATGCAACCGGCCCGCAATCATTAGATGCAAGACAAGCCAAAGATCGTCTTCGAGGCCGACGCAAATGCGCTTGCCCAGACGCCGCAAACGCAACACTTTCTTGCCCGCCGCACGCGATAGCGGTGGCATCGCTGTGCGCAGAAGGAACGGGCTGACGACGCGAGCGCCTTCAAGCGTTTGGCCGAGAATGCACGTCTCCAGCGCTTCGACGTAAACCGTGATATCCGGCAGCTCCGGCACGCATCAAGATTACCATTGACGTTTTTCGATGCGAGGACGTTCCGCGCGGTTCATGCCTTTGCGTTCGATAGCAGGGTGTTTGAGATTCCGCAGTTCGCTGATGTTTTCGCAGACTTTGAGAACCGCGTTGACAATGTCGTCCGTGTCTTTGCGCGTACCGAGGAAGATATGGTGCGGGAGCCAGACGGATTCTTCGTACGCCGCACGTTCAGAAACTGGACAGCGATATGCGGTTTTCAAGTCCAACGGCGCGGTGCGACCCCCGCTGAGCGCGGGAAAATCGGCGGGATCGACGGGAAAAAGAGCGCTGCGGTATACCGGTTCATAGAAGAGGCCGTCACAGGGGATGCCTTCCATTTCCAAAGCGCCGAGGAATGCCGCGCGAGGAACTCCGCCAAAATACCCAGGCAGGTATTTGAACACATATTGGTAAGCAGCGAGACGCGTTGTGCGCTCATCGCGCTTCAAGAAGGCCAGGCCGGGAGTGCCGCGGAGACGCTTTTCGAAATAATCCATGTTGGCCTGGCGCGTTTTGGCCTGCTTCGGGAGGCGTGCCAACTGGACTTCCAGTACTGCGGCTTGGAATTCGGTGATGCGGTAGTTGAAGCCAATCAGGCGGTTGCGGAACTGGTCGGTGATGCTGGCGCGGCCGCAATTCACATAGGACTGGGCGCGCTCGTAGAATTCGAGATTGCTGGTAATAACGGCGCCGCCCTCTCCGGAAGTGATCAGTTTGCTGGACTGAAAGCTGAAGCAGCCGAAATCGCCGGAGGCACCTGCGCCTTTGTCGCGCCATTTGCCGCCGTGGGCGTGGGCGCAATCCTCGATGACCGCCAGGTTTCGGGAGCGAGCCATGCGCAGGATCTCGTCAAGGTCCGCGAAGTTCATGGCCAGGTGCACCGGAAGTATTGCGCGCGTCTTGGGAGTCAAAGCCTGCTCAATGAGCCGTGCGTCCAGGCAATAGGTGTCTCGGTCCACGTCAACAAAAACAGGAACAGCGTTCAACAACAGGATTGGACCGACCGTGCCCTCCCAGGTATAGGCAGGGACAAGGACTTCGTCACCCGGTTTGATGCCGATTGCTTTCAGGGCAACTTCGATAGCGACCGTGCCATTGGCGAGGGCGATGCCATATTTTGCGCCGTGGGCTTTGGCGAATTTTGCGGCGAATGCATTCGCATGCGTATTGGGAAACGGATAGCCGCCCCAACTTCGGGAGCGCAGCACCTTCATGAGCGCTCGAGCTTCCTCCTTGGAATAAACTGGCCAAGCTGGAAAAGGTTTCCGGCGAACCGGCTTCCCACCTGTGATAGCGAGTTTTGCCATCGCAAAAATTCCTTGTCCAGCCAGCGACTCGTCACCAATGGACTCTAACGATGTTGGAATACGCGGATTCGCCGGCGTCGTTGAAGGCGCGGACGCGATATCCGACGGAGTTTCCCCGCGGAACGCCGGTGTCGGAGTATTCTGTTGTTACCGCGGGCAGTCGAGCGAGTTTCTGCCAATTTCCGCGGCCAGCAGAACCGTTGATGATCTGGCGTTCGACGTTGACGCCTTTAGTCTCCGCGTGAACCGCCCAAGTAAGCTTAAGAGAGCCCTCACTGAAAATAACGTTGAGGGAGCTGGGAGTTTCAGGCAATACGGGCCAATCGAAATAACTCTCGTCGGCTATGGCTATCACGGTGTCGCGTAGGGGCAGCGCTTCGAGCGTATCGCTCGTGCCCTTCTTCCAAGCGACTCGCTTGATCTCTCCCGAGACCACGTCGATCAGCACGGGGTGCTCGATGCCCGTTTTTTTGAGTGTAAGCTCCGAGTAGATCGGAGGAAAAACGTCGCCCGGAGAACTGTGGCCTGCGAGCCAATATGCCACGATTGCCTTTCCCGACAGAGCACGAAAACCGTACGCAAGAAAGGGATAATCGGCACGGAACTGCGAAGGCACTTCGGCGCCCGCAATCTCGATCGAAGGATCGAGTTTTGCTTCAGAAAAGAGAGCATTGGTGTTTTGCAGCGCGCCGAAGACAGCGCGCGGCGTGAAATCGGTTTCGTGATACGTCAATCCGTGGATGATGCCAAAGTCCTCGTATTCGTTGCCATCGGTCGCTGCCGTGAGCAGCCAAGGGAAAGTCTTGACGCCCGCAGCCAAATTGTAGAGGAGGCCTCGGGGAACATATTTTGCCTGGACCGATTCGTCGGAACCCTGCCAGGAAGGAATGGCATTGAATTCGTCGTCAAAAAAAGAGATGTCCGGGCGAATCCCGGAGTAGTTTTTGACGAACTGGCGCAAGGCTTTTGGAGAATCCTTCCCATACGCACCCGCGTCCATCGTTTCGGGATGCAGATTCCTGCCGTATCCAGGATAGGTGTGATAGGCGTAGACGTCGATGCCGGAACTGCACTGACAGCTATCCAGGGCGCGCTGGGTAAAATCTCTGGTTGGATCCGCTTGGGCTCCATAGATGACTTTGGCTTCTGGATTGGTTTCATGAACCGCGTGCACGAAAGATTTCAGAAGCCGGCCATATTCTTCGGGATTCGGAACCGGATTCCAGTAATCGATGTCTTGCTCATTCCAGAGAGCCCAGTAGGAAATGCGCCCGCGAAAGTGCTGCACCATCCATTGCGCGTAGCGATTGAACGCATTGATCTGCTCCGGTGATTTTGGAGGCCAAAAGATCGAGTAAAGACTGCGGTCAGGGTTGTGAAAAGAACCCGGTGCGGGAACGCTGACGTCAGGAAGCTTTCCGGACGGCGAAGTGTACATGGCGTTGCCGTACAAAAGCTGGACCTGGATGAGCACGCCGTTATCGACGAGGGAGTCCACGTAATCTTCGACCTGCTGCGGAACGGAAAAGACCCCGCGCTTTTGCTCGACCCAATCCCAACTCGTCCAATCGGAACTATTCTCGTATTGGCCAATGCGGATCCATTTGAAGCCTGCATCAAACATGCGCGTCCACCAGCGCCGGTTCCAAGGCAAGTACGGGTCACGAGGAAGGTCGGAGTTGATTCCGAAGCCATCCCGGATTTGCGAAGAGCGTTTGGGAGGAACGTGGGACGGCAGGGCGTGTTTTTCATCGTTGGCAGAAACCCTCCAGGGCGTCGAGAGAATTACCAGCATGAGGAACAAGCAAAGAGGATGCTGAAGACGAGAGAAATCATTGCCCACACGACACCTTAGGAGCAATCTTTTCTGAACATTAATTCGCGAGCCCATGCGATTCTCGTATTGCACGAAAAATCAGGCGAATCCTACCACAGAGAAAAGAGGAAAGGCGCCGCTAAAACCTGCGGGCCATCGGAAAGTCCGGGCTCTACGGAAGAGGTGTCAGACGCGCCTGCAGTTCTGCCCTGCTACTTCTTGTGGAAATGAGGGAGGACCTTTTCGCCGAAAAGGCGGGCTTGTCGAAGGCGGTCTTCGCCCCAAAGCTCCAGCATCATCTGCGTGCAGCCGGCCGTGTGATATTCCTCCAGTTGTTCGATGCATTGCTTTGGCGAGCCAGCGATGGGGCGAACTTTATCGAGCACCTCGTTGGAAACGGCGCGCGCTGCGGCTTTGCGGCCGCCTTTTTCCATCGCGTCGGCAATGGGCTGAATTTCCTCTGGTGCGAGGCCCGCACATGCAAGCAGTGTGTCGGCAGAGCCCTTGATGTTTTGTACCTTGTTCGCGAGATACATCGCCGCCATTTCGCGCGCGCCCTCGCGGGCAGTTATTGGATCTTCGCCAATACTTCCGACTACCACGCATCCAAGATCAAGTTGTGAGCCGTCGCGACCGGCTTTTTTCGCGGCCTCTTCCATGACGTTACGCGAATAAGCGGCAAATTTAGGCGTAGTGATGCTTGCCGTGAGCAAGCCTTGTGTCATAGCGCCGGCGAGCCGCTGCAACACCGGGCCCGTTGCGCCAAGGTACATGGGCGGCTGCCAGCGCGGAGCGTGTGCTTCAGCTTTGAGCGGGGGCGCGAAAGCCTGAAACGCTTTGCCCTCGTATTTCACTTCCTCACCGGAAAGCATGGCCCTGATGATTTCAATGCTTTCCCGCAAGACCACGCCGGGGCCGACTTCCCTGCCCCTTTCCCCTTCGCCGATTTCCTTCATGAAAATTTTCGACGCGCCAAGACCTAGAAGGAAGCGCCCTTCTCCGGCAGCCTCTTGAAGAACGCGAGCCTCCATCGCGATCTGCACGGGATGACGCGTGTAAGGCGAAATGATGCCCCAGCCGATGGCCATTCTCTTGGTTTCGCGTGCGATGATCGCAGTCGTCGCCGTGGAAGAGCGCGCCTCCAGAGAATGCTTGCGCCACCAGGGGTACGCTTCCGCCAGCCAAAAGACGTCGAAGCCCGCAGCTTCGCAAGCTTGCGCCATTTGCACCGTCTCGTTGAGCGGCTCCATGCTCAATTGCAGAACGCCGATTTTGAATGGAAGGCTCATTGCTCCATTTGCTCCACCTCAGGCTCGCTTACGAGCCGGCGCGGCAATTCCTTCTTAAAGTAGCTTCGGATCGCGCCAATCAGCTGTTTCGAGTCAGCTTGACTACGCAAATTGCCGACTTCCTGTAGCAGAGCAATGCGCATCCGCACCAGCGTGCCGATGTCTTTCCGTTCCGCCCTGCGAATCTCCGTGCTGGGTGCGGGCTTGTTTTGCATCGGGACCTCCCGGAAAGGCCATTGACAACGCCGAAGACAAGGTTCACGGATCAGTCCAGGAATGCTCGAGCCCTTTGATCAACTGCCACATGGCACGATTGAGCGGCGTTGGCACACCGATCTTTTTTCCCCATTCCACAATTGCTCCGTTCATGAAATCGACTTCGGTCTGGCGCTTGGCGAGCACGTCTTGCAACATGCTGGCATTGTGCTTGCCGGGAGCACTGGCGCCTTTTTCGACCAGCGCGCGCGGATCACCGTGAAGCTCGATGCCTAAGGCCTTGGCCACCGCTTCACCCTCCGCGATGAGGTCATTGAAAAGAGCACCGGTGGGCGGAAGATGCGTGGCCGCGCGGTGGTGGAGCAGAGTCAGCGCGCCCACCGGATTTGTCGAAGCGTTGAAGATGAGCTTGGTCCACTGGGCGCCGCGTGCGTCCTTCAGCGGAATGACGTGCAAGCCGCTGCGATTGAGCAAGTCCGAAAGTCTTTCAACAAATTGATACGGTGTGTTCGCGGGCTCGAATGGCCCGATCCAAGTGTCCCCGCTGATATCAAAGCCTACGTGTCCCGGTTCGATCACGCGCCCAGCGGGAAATGTCGTGCCACGAATTACATATTTCACGTGCTCGGCAAGAATCTCTTCGTTGCCAACCCCATTTTGCACGGAGCATACCGCGCTGCTCGGGCCAAAAATATGCTTTGTTTGCTCGATCGCCGGACGTGTGTGCGTACTTTTCGTAGCGACAATTCCAAAATCACAAACAGGGATTTGCGAAGAATCCTCAGTAGCGTGCAAGCGCGCCGTAAAGTCTTCAGCCCCGCTAATGCGCAAACCGCGTTCGTTGATGGCACTGACGTGCTCCTTGGATACGTCATAAGCGTGCACTTCGACGTCCGCCAATCGCGCGAGATGCGCCCCAAAGATGCTGCCAATCGCCCCGCAGCCGACGATGCAGACTTTCACGCTCATGCAGGCTCCAAAGCCGCGAGTCCTGCGAGTTCCGCCGCGAGCAAATCTGGCCGAGAAAGAAACGGGCAGTGACCGCCAGGGATCTCCAGCGGCTCGACGCCTAGTAGCGCCCGGCTGGCTTTCCGCGACCATTCCGGATTGAACGTCCGGTCCTGCGCGCAAACGATGGATTGGCTGGGGACCGCAGGCCATTTCGCAATCGGCGGCGGTTCCGTAGCCGCGCGACTTGAGGCTTGCGGGCGCAGATGGGCGACGGCCTCCTCAGCCAGCGCCGCATTGCAATCATGAAAGAGGTAGTCGAGCGCATGCTGACGGTTCCGCGATGGATCTTTCCCCGGCCAGTCCGGCTGAAACATGTCGCGTTCTTCGCCGCGGAACCGGTCAAACAAGCTCCGCTCCAGTTTCGGGATGGCCGCAGCAAGAAACACTAGCAACTGCACGGGGCGGCGGGAAGCAACAACCGGGATAGCCATTCCTGCCATGGAGTGGCCAACCAGAATGGGTGGCTCATCCAGGTCAGCGAGAGCGCGCACTACTGCATTCGCATATTCGCTCGCGCCGGCGTTCGGGTCTTCCAGTGGCAGATCCATGGCTACCGCCTGGTGGCCAGCACCGTGCAAAGCTGCTATCACCTTGTGCCACACCCAGGCATCTTGACAAGAGCCGTGGACCAAGGCGAAAACGCTCATGCCGTTTTCGAGACCTCCGCTCCGGAGTAAAACTTCCACGGCACGCTGGCGAGGCACTCCCCTTCTTTCTTGCCGATGCGGTAGGTGTCTTGCGTATACAGGCAAACCTGGCCGTCCTGGTCGACAACTTGCGGATGAAAACTGCAAACCATGTTTTCTTTGAGTTCGATCTTCGTGTTCGCGCCGATGGCGGGATGTTCGATCATGGTGAGGCCGATGGAATGGCCGGTGAGATGGCCGAGAGCGAAACCGGAGCGCTGAAAAACTTGAGCGGCGGCTTTGTGAACATCCGAGGCCAGGGCGCCGTCGCGCATTTTCAGACGCGCCGCTTCCATGGCTTCCGGATAAACGTCACTCATCGCGCGCGTGCGTCGACTGGGCTTTCCTTGAATCAAGGCGCGGGAAAATTCCACCCAATAGCCATTGGCGCCGGTGACTTCTAGCGAATACAGCAACAGATCATCACGAGCGACCGTGCGAAGCGATGGAACCTTGAAGTGCGCTTCTGCTTCGCCGCCTGTGCCACTCAGGACGATGTTCATCATGCGCGGTCCGGCGCCGCGTGCGAAAAAGCGCTCGACCGCAGGGGCCATGATTTCCGCTTCGGTCTTACCGGGTTGATAGGCCTTCAGGAGCGCATCAAAGCCGTCCAGGATAATGTCCATGGCGTCTCGAACCCCGGCGAGCTCTTCCTCGCTTTTCACCGCGCGCGCCATATCGAACTGAAAATCAAAAGGAACAAGTTCGAAGGAGCCCTGCTGGAGTTCGCGGTAATCGCGCACAGCCATGATGAAGTCCAAGCCATAGACAGCAATGTGCTTCCATTTCTTCTCTACGATTTTGTCGCGCAGCCATTTTCCTGGAATTTCCGCCCACACTTGATCGCGCACCCAGGGTGCTTTCTTGTCGCCAATCCAGCGAGCCTCGAGAGGAAAGACGAGTGTCGCTTCACCGGAAAGAGGGAGCAATAGATATGCATAGCGATGGACGATTTCGAAGCCGGAGACATAACGAATGGCACCTTCAAAACCCGCGTATTGATTGCCACAAACGATGAGCGCGTCGATGTGATTCGCTGCCATGGCTGCGCGAATGTTGGCGTAGCGGCGGTCAATTTCTTTTTGCGTGGTCATACGCGACCTCGGAAATCCATGCTTATCCATGCGCGCCGCAAATTTCCGCGGCGGCCAGAGCATAAACTTTTGCCGTGTTCAGCAGCGTCGCGATCGCCACTTTTTCACCTTCGGCGTCGCGCGGACCGCTCGACGGCCCATAGTTCAACGTTTCGATGCCAAAGCGCGTCATCACCGAAGCATCCGAATCCCACAAGACCGTCGCATGCTTTGCGGACGTGCCAAGAACCTGCTGGTGGCAGGCTTCAACGGTTTTGACCAGCGGATGATCCTTGGAAATTTCCGCGCCGGGAACCGAAACGAACGTTTCGTACTCCACGCCGTATTCCGGATGTTTTTTACGAAGGTCAAGGACAAGCTGCTTGAAGGCCACGCGCGCTTCTTTCAGCGGCATCGTCGGAGGCACGCGCACATCGAGGAAAACGTCCGTGCGGTCTGGCGTGCGGCTCACGCGCCAGGGATAACCGCCGCGGATGCAGCCTACATTTACTGCACCGGGCTGGCCGTCGTAGGTCGCCTTCTTTTCCCAAACCGAAATCCAGTCGTAAATCGCCGGCAGAATTTCTTTCATGCGAAACACGGAACTCAATTCCTGCTTTCCGCGCGTGAAGCCGGTATGCACGTAGTGGCCCTGCACGGAAAGACGAATCCACACCGTGCCGTAATGGCCAAGAACTAGTTGCAGATCGGTGGGCTCCCCGAGGATGCACATGTCAGGCAGCACGCCGTGATTCACGAGATGGTGGGTCCCGACGCCATAGCCGCGAAACTCCTTGCCAACAAATTCATCGCTCCACTGGGTTTTCTCGATTTCGCCGACTACCGCAGCAAGGATCAGGTCACCTTCCAGTTTCACCCCGCAGCGCTTGAGCGCTTTCACCGCTTGTGTGTAGCACACCAGCGCGCCCTTCATGTTGTAGATGCCGAGGCCGTAGATCAGCCCGTTCTTGATGATGGCATTCGGTTTGTACCCGATTCCAGTGAGAAATTCCTCGCGCCCGGTGTTTGAAGTGTCCATGTGCCCGTTGAACATCAGGCTTTTTCCGTTCCCGGCGCCTTCCCACAGTCCCACTACATTCGCGCGGCCTTCTTCGACCTCTTGCCACGAAACGGAGAGCCCGGCCTCCTCGAGTGCACGCCGCATGTACCGGCTCATTTCCAGTTCTTCACCCGTGGGACTGGGAATATTGATGACCTCACAGCACATCGCGACCAGTTCGTCTTCCTGAATCTGCGAAAGGATGGCTTTGGCCAAATCTTCCTTCAGCGGGTCCGTTTTACCGCGCGCGGATGACGTTGCCATCATGCCCTCACAAACGAAAATCGTCGGGATAAGAACACAACTTTTCGCAGCCGCGCGCGGTCACAAGAAAGTTGTCTTCCAAGCGCAGCCCCCCGCCGCCTTCCCAGTACACTCCAGGCTCAATGGCGAGCACCATGCCGGAGCGCATTGTCCCCGGAGCTGCTTGATGGGAGTACGGAGGCTCATGCGCGCGCGCGCCCACGCCGTGCGCCACCGGATGCGATGGCTGGCCCGGATAGCCAGCGGCGTCAATTCCCTTTCGCAAGACACGGTCGATATCCCCGAGCGGCGCACCATCGCGAACACACGCAACGCCGTCGGCAAAAACCTGGAGCAGTTGATCAAGAAGCCGGTCATATTCGGCGGTGAGCCGGCCGGGGCAAATATTTTTCGTCAGATCGGTCCAGTAGCCATCGGCGCACACCCAAATCTCGACGAGCGTCGGCTCGTTCTCGATGATCGGCCGATGACTTGTGGCCGTAAAGGTGGCGATGCCCTTCCCCGACCAAACCAGCGAGAACGCGCGCGCCATTTCGACTTTTCCGTTGTAGCCCACCCCTAGGGCATGGATGTGGCCCTCAATCATGGCCGCGACTTCGCTCTCTTTCATCCCGGGCTCGATGTTCTTGCGCGCGTACTCCATGCCGATGGCCGCCAATTCGTTGGCAAGCCGCATACGCTCGATTTCCTGCGCCGTTTTAATCATGCGAACTTCAGCGAGAAGCGGAGCGACGTCGATGATGTCGCGGCAACTCGACCGAAACGCGTCATAGTACCCATGCCAGTAAACGGTAGGCTCGCCCACCATCCGGTCGCAAATCTGGGAGAACTGCGAAAGCTCGATGCCCACGCGGCCGTCCAGTTTTCGCTCGCGCAGGACTTCAACGGCCATTTCGACCGAACGGACCATCGGCGGGCGCGGGTCCTTGGCATCATAAAAACGGAAAAACCGAACATCCCTATTCCACGCCGTACGCTGACCCTCTCGGAATTGTGGCTCGATGACCAGAAGTGTCGGATCGCCCTCCCGCGGGAAAATCACGAGGTCATACCCCTTCATCGTCCAATAGTTCGTCAGGTAAAGAATATTGTCCGGTGCGCGCGCGACCAGGGCATCGAGATGGTGGCGCTCCAGCATCTCGCGCACGCGCTGCCACTTTTTCTCGTCGAGCGGATAGCTCACTTGGCCACCGCCTTCTCTTTCCCCTCGTAAGTCCACGAGACTTCTTTGGCCTTAATGAGACGGTACAGCGCGGTATGAAGGGGTGCGGGAATGCCCGCGCGCTCGGCTTCGCGGGCAATCGCGCCGCCGAGAAAATCCACTTCCGTCTCGAGCTTGTGGCGGATGTCGTAGAGCATCGATGGCGGATGATCGGTTTGCGCGCCGATCTTGTTCATCTCCCAAGGGTCTTCGTAAAGCTTCACGCCGGCGCCTTCCGCAACTCTCTTGCCCTCCTCGATGAGCTCATGCAACAGGTGGCCGAGGTCGCTGAACTCCCTTTCTTCGGCAAAGTGAAAGCTATGGGGAAGCTCAGTGAGAGCCGCGACGGCATTCACCGAGGAGTTAAAGATGAGTTTGGACCACTGCGCGGGACGAGCGTCTTCGAGTGCCACGGCCTTGAGGCCCGAGGAATTTATGAGCGCCGCCGCTTCCTGCACCCAGGCGAAAGGCGTCTTCGTCGGTTCAAACGGGCCCATCCAGGTGGCGGTATCTAGTTCGTACCGCACATGCGTATCCGTGACGCGCGTTCCGCTCATGAAAGTCGTCCCCCGCATGACATACGTTTGCGCAATCTCAGCGATGACTTCTTCACTTCCCAAACCATTTTGCGAGGAGAGAATCGCGCCGTTGCTGACAAGATGAGCAACAGGAGCAAGCGCGTTTCGTGTTTGCGTCGCCTTGCAGGAAACAATGCCGAAATCAAAGTGCGGCAACGTCGCAGGATCATGTGTCGCCCGAAGGTTCGCGTGGAACTCGTGCGTTCCGGAAACCCGCAGGCCGTGTTCATTGAGGGCCCTGGCATGATCGGCGCGCCGCACAAACGCCCACACTTCTGCCACGCGCGCGAGATGCGCGGCATACAGGCTTCCGATGGAACCGCATCCAATGACGCAGACTCGTTTCATCTAATTTTTCCGGACATTGCCGCGGCTCGCTAGCGGGAGGCGCGACGATGTTCCACACGAACCATTCCCGCGTATCCGCCGCTCTCCGCCTTTTGCACTGCGCGGAATAGCGAATCGCCGGTGTTGTGTGAATCATCGATGATCACCCCGCTCGGATAGAGCGCATCCTGAAGTGCCGCACAAATCGTGTGCACGGGCGCCGCGCCGCCTTCGCCCATGCCTTTCGCACCGTTCAGCGTAAAGGGAGAAGGCGATTCCATGTGGCCGTACATAAGGTCCGGAATGTTCATGGCGGTAATGGGGGTGTAATCGCTGAACGTCGCGGTGAGCAGGTTGCCGTCGGCATCGTAAGCGCAATCCTCGAGCAGCGCGGCGCCTATACCGTGCGCCGCCGCCCCGTGTACCTGCCCTTCGACGATGAGTGGATTCACCGCTTTGCCGCAGTCATCCACGCAGGCGTACGTGAGAATCTTCGGCTGAAACGTCTCGCGATCCACTTCAACTACCGCCGCGTGGACCTGGGCCGCATAAGTCAACGTGAGATTGCCGTATTTGCGCTTGACGTCGGGAATCTGAAAGTTAGCGTGAAAAACGTGGCGGCAATTCAGCGTGATGTCCCAAAGCGATTCCGGCATCCCCGCATTGTTCACATTGACGAGGTTAGCCAGCGCCCAGTAATTGATGGCTTTCTGCCTTCCTTTCACGCGCACCTCTGGACCTTGCCCGCCAACGCCAAACTCCAAGTCCTGTTCCTTAGCTTGCAGCTTCCACGCTGCCAAACGGCTCAATTCTTTCCGAAGCTTCATCGCCGCGCCGTGAATCGCCGTAAGCCCCGTCACCGCAAACTGGCTCGCATACGTTCCTGTGTGCCCAGTGTACGCGTTGTGCGCCGTATCAAACCCCGGCCGCACGTTCACGAGAGCGGGTGTGATGTTGAGCGCATCGGCAACCACCTGTGCCGCCGTCGTCTCGTGCCCTTGCCCCTGCGGCACCGAACCCATGCTGACAACGACTTCGCCATAAATATCCAGCTTCACGATGCCCACTTTGGATTGCCCCGAGAACGGCGCGTCCGGATTGATGATTCTCGCTTGTCCAAAATTGTTTGTACCGGAATCAAGCGTCGAGCCAATACCCAGTCCAATCCAGCGTCCTTCTTTGCGCGCGGCTGCTTGTTTCTTCTTCCACTCATCCCAGCCCACCAGTTTCTTTGCCATTGCCAGCATGCTTGCGTAATCGCCGGAATCGTACACGCAGCCGTTCGGCGTCTTGTAAGGCATCTCATTTTTGCGTATGTAGTTCCGCCGCCTCATTTCGTCGGCGGGAATCCCCAGCGCTTGCCCGCAAATATCAATCACGCGTTCCATAAACCACAAGTGCTGCATGCGCGAGTAACCGCGATTCGGGCCCACGGGGCACTTGTTCGTAACCACTTGATGCATGTCGATGCGAACGTTTTTCACACGATAAGTTGCGGGAAGCACCTGCGCCCAAATCACGCAGCCGAGCGGTTCGTAGCGTGGGAAAGCCCCGCAATCGTCTACGTGTTTCGAATCGATGGCCAAAATGACGCCGGTCTTGTCCAACGCCACGCGCGTGTCGAGAAACGTGCGTTCGTTGCCGTGCGCGCTTGCTTGCATGTGCTCGATGCGCGTCTCGACCCACTTTACTGCCCGGCCTCCGGCCTTGCGCGAAGCCAGTGCGCACACCGCCATGTACGGATAGCTCGTAATCTTGATTCCGAAGCCGCCGCCAATATCAAAACTCTTCATGTGAATTTGGTCGATGCGCACGCCCAGCGCTGGCGCGAGAAACTGCGACGCAAACGACGGAAACGTATTGTTGCAGTGATACTCGATGTCGCCCGACCGCGGATCCCAGGTGGCGAGAATAACGTTGCATTCAAGCGGCGTGCTCGAAAAGCGATGGAAATGCAGCCGGCCGATGCGCACGACATGCGCGGCCTGCTTAAAGGTTTTTTCCACGTCGCCGTATTCAAAAACGCCGTGCCAGTTCTGGTTTGTGCCCATTGCCGGATGCAGAATGCTTTCGTCCTTAAGCGCGTCTTCCGCGGTAACCACCGGTGGCAGCGGCCGGTAATCGACCTCCACGAGTTCCGCGGCGTCTTCGGCAGCAAGCCGCGTTTCCGCAACCACCGCAGCAACCGGTTCTCCCTGAAACACAACTTTGTCCGCCGCCAACGGATAATCAGCGATCTTCTGCGCGCCTCCTGGACCAATCTCGATGAATGGCTGCACTTGTCTCTTGATTTCCGCGCCGGTCAGCGTGCAAACCACTCCCGGGAACTTCTCGGCTTTAGAAACATCGATCCGAGTGATTTTGGCATGCGCGTAGGACGACCGCACAAACCGGATGTGCAGCATGCCGGGCATTTTTTCGTCGTCGACGAAAATTCCCTTCCCGCTTACCAGCCGGTTTTCTTCCTTGCGGCGGATCGGCTGCCCTACCCACTTCGTGGTTGCCGCTGCCGCACCGTTCCCGGAAAATCGCTGGGATCCCCCGCGCGATGCTTTCTTCTTGCTCTTCGCGACTACTTTTCCGGCCATCCGAATTTCTTGTCTCCCGTTGTTGCGTTATGCGAGCGCCTTCTGCAAACCATCAATCAGTTTCTGCACGTTTTTCTTTCCCAGCGGTTCGAGCAATCCTCCGGAAAGCGAAATGATGTGGCCCAGCACGCTGGACTGGCCGGACCAGATTACCTTCGTATGACCGCCAGGAACATCTTCCAATTGAAAATGGGCGCGGAGCGTCGTCGAGCCCCCGGGAATTTCCCCTTGCCCTTCATAGGCAGCCTGCTTCGTCGGCTGCTCTTCAACCAGTGTCATCTTCACGGCCGCTGTTCCCCGGATATGGGAGATTCCGACCTTCACTCTAACCAGAAAATTCTTTGCATCCACGATTTCCATGCTCTGAAAATCTGGAAGCAGCGGACAGAAGCGGCTGGGATCCACGAGGAAGCTGTACACTTCCTCGGGAGTCTTCTCGACCGTGAAGTCGCCGGCCAGCTTGATTTCCATGGCTTAGTGCTTCTCCATTTCCGACGCTGCCATGCGAATCGACTTGAAAATGTTTTGATACCCGGTGCAGCGGCAGGTGTTCCCGGCAATGCCTTTGCGGATTTGGCTGTCCGTCGGCCTGGGATATTTCTTCAATAGTTGCAGCGTGGAAAGCAACAGCCCCGGTGTACAGTAACCGCATTGCAATCCATGGCACTCCGCAAAAGCTTCCTGAACCGGATGCAGCTGGCCGTCTTTCGCCAGCCCTTCCACCGTCGTGATTTCCGCGCCGTCGGCCATCGGCGCAAACAGCGTGCACGCTTTCACCGTGCGCCCGTTCACAATCACCGTGCAAGCGCCGCAGTACGAGGTATCGCAACCAATGTGCGTTCCCGTGAGGTTGAGGTGCTCACGCAGAAATTCGACCAGCAGCGTCCGCGGCTCGACTTCCGCCTCGCGCGGTGCGCCGTTCACGCGAACGCGTACAAGAATTTTCTTAACGTCCGGCATATTCGTGTCCCGCCGGGACCGATTCGCCTCGCGCACGCCGCGCCGCAATCCCGATGGCGCGCTTGACCAAGGTTCCCACCAACAAGCGTTTGTAATCCGCCGAGCCGCGCATGTCGCTCTGCGGTTCTGCCGCGGCTCGCGCGGCGTCTGCCGCGGCCCGAACATTCTTTTCCTCCAGCGCCTTCCCCTGCAATGCCTTCTCCGCTTCCTTCGCCCGTATCGCCGTAAGCCCCACACAGCCCAAAACGATCCTTGCATCCTTGCACATATGGTGATCTTCCATCGTGAGCTGCACCGATGCACTGGCCGTCGGATACACCGGCGCGCTACGCTTGAACGCTAGATGGGCGCCGCCACTATGTTTCGGCGGAATTTTTACCTGTATGGCCGTGACGACCTCGTTGTGCGCCAGCACGGTCGTGTACGCATCCTTGATGAAATCCTCGAGAGGCACGGTTCGCTGCCCATCAGGACCAGCGCAGATCACGGAGCTCTCCAACGCCAGCAGCGCCGTTCCCCAATCGCCGCTGGGATCGGCCTCGGCTAATGAGCCGCCGATGGTTCCCTGATTGCGCACCTGCACGTCGGCGATCCCGGCCGCGCAATCGTGAACGATGGGGATTGTGGTGCCCGCCGAGGAGTTTTCCAGGTCCGCGTGCCTCACGGTAGCCCCAATGCGCAGTTCACCTTTGGAAGTCTGAATGTCGCTCAAGCCGGAGATAAAATTGATATCGATCAGCGCCGCGGGCCTGGCCATGCGCATCTTCATCAGCGGAATCAGGCTTTGGCCTCCCGCGATGACCCGCGCCTCTTCTCCAAGCTCCTGCAAAAGCTTGACGGCCTCTTGCAGCGAGGCGGCGCGATGATAGGAAAATGGCGCGGCGTACACGTTAGATTCCGCTCTCCGCTAGGCGCCGATTGCAGCCCGGCCGTGCCCGGCGAATGCAGATGCTCCATTCCAGCGCCGCCATTCTAGTTCTCCCGAAACCGCGTAGCAAGGAGCCCCACAGCATTGCCTTCAGTCGTTCCTCTGCGGGAGCGCCAATCCCAGAGTCATTCCCGCAAGCGTCGCAATCACCAGTGCCGATCCCGCCACTGCCGCGACCTGTGGCGCAGGCCCATGACGGATGGTCTGCAGCAGCACTCCCAACGGAAAAAGAAACGATCCCAGAACCAGCCCGGATGACAGAAGCATCTTGGTTTGCTCGCTGAAACCCACGCGATCCAGCCCGATGCCCAACACCATCAAAATCATTGCGAGCCCAATCCAATGTCCATGCACATCGACATGGCGGTCATACGCATACTTCACTTCGCGGTACTGCTGGAGCGCGCTTTGCGCTGCTCCCGCGTTGCGGTCCGCCGCAGCGCGGAAGCCCGCCGTCAGCGACCCGCTCATCCCATCGAGTTCCTGATGCTCCGCAAAAACTGCGTACCACACGCCGTAAATCATGCCCAGCAGTGCCAGGCCAATTCCGCCAACAATCAGCAAGCGCCGCGCCGCACTCATCCCCTTCCTCCAGCGGCCTGGACCGCAGCCACAGCATCAATTTCTCCGGTATAACGGAAAATGCCGATCCACATCGCCAGCAGCGCGATGATCACCAGCAAACCACCGACGTCTGCAATCCCGCCCGCCAGCAGGCCAAGCTTCAACTCCAGCAAAACGAATACGGGCAACGCCAGGGAACCGATCAACAGTACCCAAGCCCAGCGTCGTTTCCATGCATCGCGCAGGCGCACATACGGCTGAAAAAACGCCAGCAGCATCGCCAGCACACCCAACTCGATCGCGTGCGCATGCGCCGCGATGTTCACCGCCTTCTCTCCGCCCAACCGACCGTACTCGCCGAGAGCCTTATCCACTGCCTGGACATTCTTCGCGGCGGCCGTAACGGTCATCTCCCAAAGCAGCGAATAATCCAGCGCTTCGTGTCGGTAAAGGTCGGCTCCCGCGTAGTACGCGCCATGAAGAAACCCCAGGAGCACAAGCGCCAGCCCGCCTGCGAGTAGCGTGCGTCCCGCGGTGCTGCGGTCCTCCAACAAACCGTCTTCTACCACCGCATGCTGCCTCTCACGCAGATGTCGTCCCATCCCGAGCAAGTAGCCGAGTGTGGCCACTATCACTAGCGCTCCGCCGAAATCCGCAAAAATGCTGGCCCACCCGATGGCCGCAAGCGGACTGTAAGCCAGGCCAACATAATGAATCAGAAACACGCCCACGGGCAGCAGCCAAGCGCCGAAAAGAAAAATCCCGGCCAGTTTTTTCCTTGTGCCTTCGCGAAGCGCCACCCACGGCTGGAGAATCGCCAGCAGAAGCGCGAGATACCCAAATGCGATCATGTGGACGTGCGTGTCCACTTTCGTTCCGCGGTTTTCGAGAAAACTTCCGACGGATTGAAAGCTGGCAGCGACCGCGTTCGCATTCCCCGCGACCGCTGCGTGAGCTGCCGCCGACAAGCTCTCCCCGACCTTCGCCGCATTCTGATGCAAAACGAAAACGGCAAAAATGTCTCCCAAGAGCATCCCTAGGAGGATGAGTCCGATTCCGCCGAGCACCAAAAGCCTGCGCGCGCTCATGGGCGCAAACGCAATTCTTGCTGCGTCCACCTTACCGGCATGCGTTGTCGATGGAATATCCGTCATCGGGAAAAGTTTCCCATTTTGGCAGTCTAGCGGGACGTCCGGCTTGCCAGGCTTGCTAAAAGTTGAACTTCAACGCGAGCTGAATCTGCCGCGGATTGTTGACCGCCCGTGGCGTCCCATAAAGAGGATTCGGTGATCCCTCACGGAATCCTGAAGCAATCGCCGGGCAGTCAAACGCTGCCGCATTGAACGGGCAAAAATCCGGCGCGCCGTAAACGGTATTGAAGAAGCGCACGTTCAGGGTATTGGCAAGGTTGAACGCTTCCGCAAAGACTTCGAGGCCGCGCTTTTCCTGGAAGGCAAATTTACGTCCAAGGCGCAGGTCAACCGACCGGAAGTTGTCGCCCACAAACGTATTCCGCGGCTCGATTCCTACGCGGTCGTTGTTGCCAAAAATGTCGCCGTTGGCGTCAAAGCCTGCAAATTTGGAAAACCGCTGCGGTGGCTGAATCGTGGCGATGATCCCCACCAGGAAATCCCGCGCGAACCGGTTCCAGGTGTTTGGCGTTGTCACCGTCCCGTTCAGCACCAGCCGGTGCCGCACATCGTCCGACGACAGAGCGCGTTCCTCGCGGAAATTCTGACTGTCCTGCGGAATCAGCACGAAGCTCGGATTCGGCCCGTCATCAATGGTCTTTGACCATGTATAACTTAGCCCGTAGGAAATATTGTGAGTCAGCCGCCTGTTGGCGTTAACCAACAGCCCGTCATATTGCGAATCCCATCGCGACGTCGCTTCGAAATACACGGCAATCGGGAACGTGCGCACTCCGGGAGTGAAGGGGCAGGCCAGCACGTTGGAGCAATAAAGGTTTTTGATGCCTGAGCGGCCCTGTGAGTCGTGAAAAGTGCAGTCTTGTGCGGTGTCAAGCGCGGCCGTGCAGATCGTGGAGTTCTGAGGGTCGGGCTGGTTCACGTTGAAAAAGCTTCCCAGATGTACTCCGCGAACGTGCAGCCCGCTGATGCTCACTGTCGTGTCTGGCAGCGGCTCAAATTCGAGCGCGAGGCTGGCCTGAATGCCGTACGGGTTTTTATGATTCTGGTCGAAACGCACAATCACGGAGGGGCCAAAGAACGCGCAGTTGGTAATGGGTTGGCAAGGGGCAAACGGGTTTGTGAATGGATCTGTCGTATTGTCCGGATACGCTCCATCCTTCATCAATCCTTCAAGCCCAAGGCCTGTGATTGCACGACTGCTGGCGAACGCGAACAGCTCGGTCTTGGCGTTCAGACTATCTTCGAACGGCCGCCCCGGATACTTCCCATTGCTGAGCTGGGCGATATTCGGCGTGCCGCCACACGATGGAATCTGGCAAGCCAGCAGCGGTGCGGGAATGATTCCGTGGAACAAGCCAAAACCGCCGCGCAACACCACGTTTTTCTTTGTCCCCAACTTGTAGGCTACGCCGAGTCGCGGGTCGAAGTTTTTCCATTGTGTGCTCAGAGCGTTAGACGGCCACGTCTCCCATTCCCAGCGAAGCCCCCCGTTGAGGGTGAGATTGTTTGTGGCTCGCCATTTGTCCTCCATGTACAGCCCGTCGTAGGTATGATTCATCGAGCCTAGCGCTTCATTGCGAACGGTTGAACTAATCCGTCCCCCCGCGTAGATCGCTGCAAAATTGGCCAGGCTCTGCTCGTTATAATTCGGCGCTTGGAAGCGCTCGAAGAAAATGACGTTCGGATACTGGCAACCCGCAGGCCCGGGCCCGCCGGGATCGCCTGCCGGGGAAACGCATTGCGGCCCCACAGCGGCGTCGTTCCCTAGATAAGCCCCGAGACTCGGAAAATCCGCCTCGAATGGATAGAAGAGCGGAAACGATTCGGTAGTTTTTACGAAATTGTAGTTTCCGCCGAAGCTCACGGTGTGCTTGTCAAAGTTGCGGGTCATGTTGTCCACCAGCTCAAACCGCGATTCCCGGTAAAAATCCGGATTGCCGCGATTGACGCCTAGCGTGAAGGTGTTCGAAAGCTCCAGGTGCGGTTCTGTGGTCACTGTGGGAAAATCGAAGGACCTTCGCGCAAACTGCACGCGCAATTCGTTGACTAGTTTTGGATGAATGACCGAAGCCAGCGTGCTGGCAATCGACTGGTCGCGGTAAAAATTGTTCTTAAACGCCGAGGGCAAATCGAAACCGTCATTCAACGGTGATTGATTCAGCAAACGGCCGTCATTGACGAAGTAGCGCACGAACGACTGCTCATTGGGATTGAAACTGCGATCGACGCGCACAAATCCGTTGTCCGCATCGTTGGTGCGCAGAACGCCGCCTAAGCTGGGCTCTGCCGGAAGGCCATAAACGCGGGTCTTCAATTCGTTGAGGAACTTGATGTTCGCGAGCACCGCCGAGTTGTAAAACGGCGATTCGCCGCGCCGCTGCAGCTCGTAATTCGTATACAGGAAGGTCTTGTCTTTCTCGATCGGCCCGCCAATCGCCCCGCCAAACTGGTTCTGCCGAAGCGTGTGCGCGCCCGTGGCTTGCAGCAAGTTGATGGCATCCATTTTGTCGTTGCGGAAATATTCGTACAGCGTTCCATGCCAGTTATTGGTGCCGCTGCGTGTGATGATATTCACAATGCCGCCAACCGCTCGCCCGAATTCCGTGGAGTAATCCGTGTTAATCACGCGGAATTCCTGCACCGACTCCTGTGGCGGCGTCCCGCGCTGGATGCCTGAAGCGGTTGACACGTCATCCGCGCCATCCACGGCGATAAAGTTGTAGTGGATGTTCTGCCCCGCAAACGAAAGTTTGGTCACCGGCTCGACAATCACGTCCGTGCTTCCCGACGTTGTGTCTCCGATCTGGACCGCCGGCGAGAGCAGCGCGAAATCAATAAACTCGCGCCCGTTTACCGGCAGGTCCACAATCTGATTCTGCGTGATGACCGTGCTGACCTGCGTTCGTGTCGGCTCTTGGAGCTCGGAAGTCGCCTCCACTTCCACTTTTTCGGCCATGCTTCCCGGCGTGAGGCTGAAGTCCAGTTCCGCCGCTTGCCCAACCTGCAGCGTAATGGTCTTGGTCTGCTTCCCGAACCCGCTGTAAACTGCCGAGACCGAGTATTCCCCTGCGGGAAGCGCCGGGATCGTATATTCGCCTGCATCGGAAGCTTGCACGGAACGCGAGAATCCCATGGCGGTGTTGGTGGCCGTCACGGATGCTTTGGCAATGGATCCGCCGGAGGAATCCGCCACTCTTCCCGATAGCGTCGCATTTACCGCTTGGCCGCATGCGTTGGATGCGAGGAAAATTACCAGCCCCAACACTGCGAAGAATGGAGAGACCTGCAGACGGACGAATTTCTTCCTGCGCACTGCACACCCCCACCAACCTGCTGAAATAGAAAAAACTGCGTGCAGCCTATTCCGGCTGAGATAAGGTGTCAAGGGATTGTCAACTTAAGGGCTTGCCAACTTAAGAAATTAGCTTCAAAAATTCCGCAGTCCCCGTTAGATTGTCAGCAGGTCTTTTTGCCCATGTGGCGCGGCATGAGCGAGCCAGTAGGTAAACGATGAGCGGAAAAATTGGCATTCTCGGGGGCACAGGTCCCGAAGGTTCGGGGCTTGCGGCGCGCTGGGCTGCCGCGGGCGAGCACATCGTTATCGGTTCTCGCGAACCGCAGCGCGCCGCCGAAACGGCAAAGCTTCTCCGTGCGCGCCTCGGGGCAAACGCTAAACTTGACGGCACAGACAACGCCTCGGTCGTCGCGCAGTGCGAGGTGATCGTGCTGACTGTGCCCTTCTCCGGCCAGGCACCGCTCCTGAAGCAGCTCAAACCGCACTGGAAACCCGGCCAAATTCTCATCGACACGACCGTTCCACTTGCCGCCGCGGTCGGCGGGGCGCCATCACGAATGCTGAACGTTTGGCAAGGCTCCGCTGCGCAGCAAGCGCGTGAGCTCGTGCCCGCATCTGTTGCCCTCGCGGCGGCGTTTCACAATGTAAGCGCCGAATTGCTCGCAAAAGACGGCCCTGTCGATTGCGACATCCTGGTTTGCAGCGATGATGAAGAAGCCAAGCGCGTTGCAACTGAACTGGCCGAGAAAATTCCCGGCGCGCGCGCGCTGAACGGCGGAAAACTTGAAAACGCGCGCATCGTCGAGTCCCTCACCGCGCTATTGATTGGCTTGAATGTGCGCTACCAAGCCCACACCGCCGGCATCCGCTTCACCGGCCTGCCCCTCAAGTAAGTAAATTGCATGACTCTCGCAATTGTCTGCAACGTAGAAATACAGGCAAGACCCTGTCATCCCGAGCGAAGCGAGGGATCTGCTTTTCCTTCCTCATCCGGTTGCAAATCCGTCGGGGCCCGCTACGGCGTTCACTTTTTCTCGGACGTGCGAGGTAAGAAAATTCTCCTGGGTAACAAACTCTGGATACAGCGCCAGCCTCTCCCGCAGCAGGAAGCCTCTTTCCTCGGTCTCTTTCTGCAACTTGGCAATCTGCGGCCACGCCGCTTCCGGGTTGATGAAATCCTTGGTCACTGGCGAAATCCCGCCCCAATCATTAATGCCCGCATCGAGCAAGCGCGGAAAATCGTCGTAGCTCAAATTTGGCGGCGCTTGCAGATTCATCTTCGCGCCCAGAATCAGCCGTGCAACGGCTAGCACCCTCAGCATTTCGGCGAGCGAAGGCTCAGCGTAATGGGCCATCGGAATGTCCGGTTTGGCGCGAAAATTCTGCACAATCACTTCCTGAATGTGACCGTACTTTTCGTGCATTTCGCGAATTGCCAGCAGTGAATCAATCCGCTCTTCCATCGTCTCGCCAATCCCGATCAGAATCCCGGTGGTAAATGCCATCGAGCGCTTCCCTGCTTCTTCGATCGTGCGCAAGCGCAGAGTCGGAACTTTGTCGGGTGCCTTGGCATGCGGCAAGCCATCACGCATCAACCGCACGCTGACGTTCTCGAGCATCAGGCCAACGCTCGCATTCGACTCTTTCAGCTTGTCGAGCGCCTCACCGTCCATCACTCCGGGGTTCGCGTGCGGCAAAAGCCCGGTGCGCTCCAGCACCAACTCGCACATGGCTGCCAAATAATCGAGTGTGCGAGTGAAGCTTTGCCGACGCAAAAACTCCCGTGCTTCCGGAAAAATCCGCTCCGGCTGATCTCCCAAACTAAACAGCGCTTCTTTGCATCGGGCGCGCTTGCCTTCCTCCGCCACCGCCAGCACTTCCTCCGGCGTCATGAAATGCGCGCCGGGCTGTCCCGGATCTTTTCGAAACGTGCAGTACGAACAATAGTCGCGGCAAAGCGTGGTGAGCGGAATGAAAACTTTCTTCGAAAAGCTGACGGTCTTCCCTTTTGCCTTCTCGCGCACCTGCGAAGCCACTTCGAGCAACTCGGGCAACGAGACGCTTTGCGCCAGGGCCAGGGCTTCTTCCCGGTTCACACCCCGTCCGTGCCGCGCGCGCTCCAGCGCCGTCTCTACCCTTCTGCTTGCAGTTCCTTGTGTCACCTAAAATCCGCTTTCCCTCTTGCCGTGCAATTTCACTCCTGTAGGGGCGCGATCACATCGTGCCCTTCTGCTTTGAAAGTTGCTAGTGGTGCAGCTTTGCAAGAGAAGTGCATCCACGCCTCCGGTTTCTCTCGATACTGTATCAATGATGGTATTAAGAAGCCGTGGCCGCAACCTTGGGTACTTCGTTTGTCTGGGTTGCTTTCTTAGGTCGTCTTTCTTTCCGGCCGGACTTAAGGGAAGCGCGCGTGGCTAGCTCACTTCGGCAGTCCATTCGAGAGGCACTAAAGCGGTCTTACCATAGTGCTCTCCCTCCAAGATGCGAACCAGGCAGCGGGATGTCGCCTCCCGGACTTCCAGGATTCGGATTGGCGTTCCCTCGGCCACTAGAAACAACTTTTGCGCGGCAATCAGCAGAGACAACCCCACATCGTCATTGGCGCCTTCGAGCTTGTCTCTTTCGGCCGCGGATTCTTCATCAGCGGAAACCAACGTGAACGCAGATTTTCCATCCGTGGAGAGCTTTGCGAGGCGTCCTACCCGGGAATGCGCAGCCTTACGCTCTAGAACCAATGGTCCTTTGGGTGGGCCAAAAGATGCGTCAACTGCAGGCAGCTTGGAACTTCCTTCGACCGTACCGATGAATCGGTAACCGCGCTTGGGAAGTGTTTCAATGAACCGTGGATTCTTTTTGTCATCCGACAATGCCTGACGCAACTTCTTGATCGCGGTGTTTAGACTGTGATCGAAATCAACGAAAGTGTCTGCAGGCCAAAGCCGTTTCTGCAGCTCTCCCCGCGCCACGACCTCGCCGGGACATTCCAGTAGCATCGCAAGGACTTGAAACGGCTGGGCTCCCCCCGAGCAGGTCACGATTATTGCCCGCCTCACCCCAACCCAGCCGTAGTGCCCTTTCGAGTCTGAGGCGGCAAGCGAGCGGGGATCCGGAGTGTTCCTTCGGATTCCCGCTTTTTGTTTCCAAGATTCCTTCTGCTAGTTCCGCCCCGCATCCCGCCGAGCGTCGGCAAGAACGGCAAGAAGCTTCGGCTTCCCGAAGCCGTCGCAAAGGATTAAGCTTGGAGTCCATTTCGAATTGCCGCAAAGCCCTGGCCCCGTGAACATAGCATGGAGGTCCTTTTATGACTCCGGAAGCGCAAAGAACCCGAATCATTTACGGTTCGTTAATCGTCGCCGTTGCATTGGGCATTGCTCTCCGTTCGCGCGGAGCCCACGCCTTCAAGCTTCAGGCAAACGCAACGAGCCCCCGCGCCGTGGGTAAGCGCTTTCCTCCGGAACTCACCGTGAGCGACCTGCACGCGACCATCAAAGAATGGGATGTACCCACCAAGGGAGCGCATCCGCACGACCCCGCCGTCGGCATGGATGGCGCCCTATGGTTCACCGAGCAGATGCAGAACAAGATTGGCCGCGTCGACCCATCCACAGGCGCCTTCAAAGAATTTCCCCTGAAGGTCGACAACTCCGGCCCCCACGGCCTGGTTTCCGATGCCGAAGGCAACGTCTGGTTCACCGGAAATTTCGCGCACTACATCGGTAAACTCGACGTGAAAACCGGCGAGGCCAAGGAATACAAAATGCCTGACCCGAAAGCCGAGGACCCGCACTCGCTGGTCTTCGACTCCGAGGGCATCCTCTGGTTCACCGTTCAGGTCGGCAATTTCGTCGGACGCCTCGATCCGAAGAGCGGGCGCATAGATCTGCTCCGAGTTGGCCAAGTGAACGCGCATCCTTACGGCATACAAGTCAACGGCCAAGGCGTTCCATTTTTCTGTATGTTCTTCACCAATAAGCTGGGGAGCATCAACCCCAAGACCCTGGACCTCCAAGAATATGGGTTGCCGAAGGGCACGCGCCCGCGCAGGCTAGCCATCGACGATCACGACCTCGTTTATTTCACCGACTTTGAAGGTGGCAATCTCGGCCGGCTCGACCCGAAAACCGGCGACGTGAAAATGTGGCCTTCCCCAGGCGGAGCGAAATCCCAACCCTACGGCATTACCATCACACCGGATGGCATGGTCTGGTACAGCGAATCTGGCGTGAAACCCAACACGATGGTGCGCTTCGATCCCAAGACTGAAGCCATGGCACGAACCAACATTCCCTCCGGGGGCGGAACGGTACGCAATATGGCTGCAACCGCCGACGGACGGGTGTATATTGCCTGCAGCGGAGTGAACAAAGTGGGTGTGGTGATACCGGCCCGCTGACCCCTTCCTGGCAGCGCCTCATGGGTCGAGGAGGAAGCAATGTCCGGACCAGCCGTCAAGCCGCAAGAACAAAAGTGTCAGGGAATTTCCCGCGTCGACGAGCCTTGCGACAAGGGCGCGCAGCAGTATTGCGAGCGCTGCGGTCAGTGGTTCTGCCACACGCATTACCCGGACCCCGAGTGGCACGCCTGCGCCCCCGAGCAAGGTGAAGTCTGAAATTTCTTCCCCGAGCGCCGTCGCAACTTGGCATGGACGCTGCTGCGGCACCTAAGCGCGCGTAGGCAAATTGAACAAGCACAGTACACCTGCATTCTTGACGCCAGTCGCGCCATTCGTTAGCGTCAAAAGGCGCGGTGCTTTTACCGTTCCGCGCGCGCAACGGCACACCGCAAACGCGCCAAGCGCGTTTAGCGAGTGCGAGTCGCACAACTTTCGCTGACGAGAGAGCTCCTTGGCCAACGCGATCATTACCCTGACGACGGACTACGGCATCAACGACCACCTGGTTGGCACGCTGAAGGGCGTCATTTTGAAGATCAATCCTGATGCGACCATCGTGGACATCACGCACAACGTCACGCCCTTTGATCTGCTCGACGGCGCGCTGGCCATCGGCTCGGCGTACTCCTATTTTCCGCCGAAGACCGTTCACGTCGTCGTGGTCGATCCCGGCGTGGGCACAGAGCGCCGGCCGCTGCTGGTTAGCGCGGGCAATCAATATTTCGTCGCGCCCGACAACGGCGTGCTTTCTGTGGTCTACGATCGCGAGTCCGAGAATCTCGTGGTGCGCCACGCCAACGCGGAACATTATTACCTGCAACCGGTAAGCAAGACGTTTCACGGCCGCGACATTTTTGCGCCGGTGGCCGCGTGGCTCACGAAAAATTGGCAGAGCTCCAGCATGGGCGACGAAATTGAAGATTACAAACGATTCGCGCTTCCCCGCCCCAAAAAAGCCGATGGCGTGGTCAAAGGAGTCATCCTGCGCGCCGATACGTTTGGCAACTTGATCACCAATTTCCGCCTGGAGGATCTGCCGGAAGGGGTCCTTGGCGGCGCCATCCAGCTGCAGGTGGGCACACAGGTGGTGAGCAAGTTTGTCGAAACGTTTGCGCAGGGCAACGGCACGGAACCGTTTGCCTACGTGGGCTCGAGCGGCTTTGTCGAAATCGGCGTGAACAAAGGCAATGCCGCCCGAACTCTGGGCCTGAATCGCGGCACGCCCGTCGTCCTCGCCAAGTAGTTTTCGCGAACTCGCGCTTCAACTCCATTCGTCGCTGCTGCTCGGACATTTGCCAGCCGACGTCGACGAAGACCTTTAGCTCGCAAAAGAAAAGCGCGATTCGAGCTTCGCGAGCTTCGGCATTTTGTAAACTCCAACACTCGCGCCGCGCACCACGACTTTGACGCTCTTTTGGCCTGCTGCGTCCACGAATTCTTCCAACGCGCGCAGCGCACCGGAATCGATGCGGCCCACGGAAGAGAAATCCAAAACGGCTTCACCCTGAGCGCTGTCGAGTTTCTCTGCTGCCTCTTGCGCGCTGGGACCACGCCCTTTTCGCCAATGTGGAGCAAGACGGGAATCATGGTCATATGCACCGCCATCCACTACGCAGTTTCTTGCTGCGAAGCTACCGCCGCCTTGGCATGACCTCGGCCCTCATAAGCCTTCCAGAACAGCTCGACCAGTTCGCCCATCAGCGGCATGCGCGGATTCGAGCGCCAGGACGGATCGTCAAAAGCAATCTTGGCCATTTCTGGCACGGCCCGCGCAAATTCTTCCTTCGAAATTCCCAACTCCGCGATGGACCGAGGGAATCCCAGTTGATTGAGCAACTTTTCGACCGCCGCGATCAGATTCTTCACCTTTTCTTCCACCGTGCGGCCGTCGAGACCGAGCAAGTCCGCCATCGTGGCGTACCTTTTGTGCGCCACATAACCCTGCTGGTAGGGTGATGGCATAAACTTGGTGGATACGGCTGCGTTATATACGCAATCACATGCGGCAACATGAACGCGTTGGCGCGGCCCTGCGCGACGCCAAAGCGCGCCGAAGGCATGAGCCAGCGCGTGATTCACACCCACCGAGGCGTTGGAGAATGCCAGCGCCTCTCATAAGCGATGGGCAGATACTTAAATACCCAATGAGCCTGGGGAACAAGGCTTTGTTTTCAAGGAGATAGACGGCTATTTTCGAGGAGTGAAGACTTTCCGAGTGCCCTGTAACCGTTAACCGTGGTTCGTGACATAAGCAAGGGCGCAGCAGCGCTGCGCCCCTACAACAAATTGCAAGAACAAACTTTGACAACGAACTTCAGAGACAGGACACTAGGCAGGGGCTGGCGCCGGTTGCTTCCGCCTGTGCCAGTAATCCAATGCCGCGAATAGAAGGACCGCGGGCACGCCGGTCAGTCCGCAAGCGATAAAGAAAATGCCGTAGGCGTGAATGAGGCCGTGCGTGGTGCTCAGGCTTTCGACCGTAGCACCGGAAAATCCCTTCAAGATCTTTCCCAGCCAGGCATAGGTTGAACTCAAGAGCGCATACTGCGTGGCGGTGTATCCCAGATTGGTGAGACTCGACATGTACGCGACAAGCGCAACGCCGGCAAAGCTGAGGCCGAAGTTGTCACCTGCCATGACGAGCGCGAAGAGAGGAATGCTCGCGCCCGCGAGCGCGAGAGTGGCAAACGCGGCAGTCGCGGCTGCCTGCACAATGCCCCCGATGACGAGCGCACGCATGTAGCCCAGCTTGAGCGAGCAGAATCCGCCCGCTGCGATGCCTGCAAACGTAGCGATGAGTCCGATTGAGCCGCGCACCGCTCCGACCGTTTGCTTCGAAAGACCGATGTCATGGTAGTAGGGATTCGCCATCGGACCCATGATGAAGTCCGGCAACCGGTAGAGGCTGATTGCCGCTAACATCACAAGCGCGAGCCAGCCATGCGCACGGAAGAAAGCGATGAACGGTCCCACAACAGCGTCGAAGAAACCGCGCGGCGTCCAAAGCGGCGCTTCGCGCTTTTTTTCAGCCAGCACCGCATCCGCGCGCTCCGGTTCCTTGGCAAACCAGGTGGCGATCATTCCAACGGCCATACATGCGCCGTAGATACCGTAGGACATGCGCCAGCCCGCGGCCGCTGCCAGGATGAGGATAACGGAATCCGTAGCCAGGAGCGCCAGGCGGTAGCTGAACTGATAGGCAGACGCGAGGAGGCCTTGTTCTTCTCCGTCGTCTGCCGATTCAATTCGCCAGGCATCAACCACAATGTCCTGTGTCGATGAGGCAAACGCGACGACGAGCGCAAAAGCGCCAAGCCGGCCGAGCCCGGCCTTCGTGCCAGTTCCGCCCATGGCGAACAGCGCCAGCCCGACGACGATCTGCGAGAACATCATCCATCCGCGCCGATGTCCAAGCCGTTTAAACAACGGCAAGTCGACGCGATCCATCAAGGGCGCCCACAGAAACTTCAGCGAATAGGCAATGCCCACCCAGGAAAGAAACCCGATCGCCGTCAGCGAGGTGTGTTCATCGCGCAGCCAGTAGCCGAACGTATTGCCGACCAGATAAAAGGGAAGGCCTGAAGAAAATCCGAGCAACAACATCGCCAGCGTTTTGGGCCGCAGGTAATCGGCGATCCGGTGCTTGTGCGGACTCACGCCTTCATTGTCTACCGGAGCCTCACTTCTGCCAAATGAAAGTTCAGACGCGGAGCACGAAAATGACACCCGAAGATTCTTTCAGTAAGCGGCTAAGAATCTCCGCGCGAAGCTTTTGGAGCTTTGGCCAGTTGGAGCATACCATCGGCGGCGTTTGCGGGCTTGCCGTCCGTCGAGCGCACGCGCTGAATCTTCACGCGCGCGACGCGTTTACCATCCATTTCCACAACGGCGAAGCGGAGATTGCCAAAATCAAAACTCTCCCCACCTTTGGGTATGAAACCGAGTTGGTCGAGAACAAAACCTCCGACGGTGGCGTAAGCCGGATCTTCCGGCAAGGTGATGTTGTACTGCGTATCCAGGTCGCGAACGTTCGATGACCCGTCAAAGATCATCGCGCCATCGGCAAGCGGAAGCGGCTTTTCCACGACATCAAATTCGTCGTGAATCTCGCCGACCATTTGTTCGATGATGTCTTCCATGGTGACGAGCCCGAGAATGCTGCCGAATTCGTCCACGACCATGGCCATGCCGACGCGGCGCGTGCGGAGTTCGAGAAGCAATTCGCTTGCGGGCTTGGTCTCAGGAACGATGAGCACTTCGCGCAGGACGCGCCGCAAATCAAAAGCGGGGAGCGCGGCATTTTCTTCAAGACGGCGCTCGCGATCGAGAAGAACCCACATCATGTCCTTGATGTGGACGAAGCCGAGGATTTGGTCCAAAGAACCGCGGTAAACGGGGATGCGGGAACGCTGGGTGGTGGCGAACGCGCGCATCACGTCATCGAGACTGGACTCGATGGGCAGGGTGTGCATGTCCGGCCGTGGCACCATGATTTCGCGGACCTGAATTTGTGAAAGTTCGATGGCGCTGAGAATGAATTTCTCTTCGCCTGGAGCGAGCAGCCCGCGTTCGCGCGCCTGCTGGATTTGGATTTGCAGCTCCTCGGTGGAATGCGCCACGCCGTGCGCGGGCGGGACGGAAACGCCCAAGGCTTTCACGATGGCGCCGGACATGCCGTCGAGCAAATTGATGACCCAGCGGAACGTGTTGAGAAACCAGCGGAACGGAACAGCCACGAGCAAGGCGACGCGTTCCGCGCGCGCCAGGCTCACCGTTTTGGGAACGAGTTCGCCCATCACGACGTGGAGCGCGCTTAGCAAAGCAAACGCACAAGCCAAGGCGATGCCGTGAGCCAGCAAAACCGTGTGGACGCCGGGTTTGCCGGGCCACAGCACTTGGAACTCCTGGGCGAGGGTGACTTCACCGAGAGCGCCGATGGCCAGGCTGGTCAGCGTGATTCCGAATTGAACGCCAGAAACCACGCGACGCAAGTCTCCCAACAACGTTTCGACGACGCGCGCACGAATGCTGCCGCGGGCCACGAGTTGGCGAACGCGCGAGAGGCGCACGGCGACGAGCGAGAATTCCGTGGCGGCGAAGAAACCGTTGAGCGCAACCAACGCCAACACGCCAAGCAGACGCACTACGAACATAGCTCTGAACGTTCTCCTCCTGCGATTGTAACAGGACAACCGCTCCGTACTTGAAGCGGTGTCCCGACAGGAACAGGAGAAGAAAAAGCGGCGAAAGTGTTTTCCGCGGGCAGCTTTTTTCCAAGGAATGCAGTCAGAAGAGATAAGGGAGGGTTGACACGTGGCTTCCCAAGTTTTTAGGATATGGTTTCACTGCTACGCATTCAGTGAAGCATTTGGCGGTTCTCGACCGTATCGGGTTTGGACGGTTTCTCCAAATTGAACAAAACTATGATCAAAGTAAGCGAGCTTACAAAAAGGTACGCACGCACTACCGCCGTCGACCACATCTCGTTCGAGGTGGAGAAAGGCCAGATCGTCGGCTTTCTCGGGCCGAACGGGGCCGGCAAAACCACCACCATGCGCATGCTGACGTGTTTCTTGCCTCCCACGTCGGGGGCGGCATCGGTCGCGGGTTTTGACGTGCTGGAACAGCCGGTGGAAGTGAAAAAGCGTATCGGCTACCTGCCGGAAATGCCGCCGCTGTATCAAGAGATGCGCACAACGGAATACCTGACGTTTGTGGGGAAGCTGAAGGGGCTGTCGGGAGCCGAGTTGCGGCAACGCGTCGAGACGGCCTGCGAGCGCTGCGCGATTACCGACGTGAAGGACAAGTTGCTCGGGAAGCTTTCGAAAGGCTACCGGCAGCGCGTCGGCTTGGCGCAGGCGATTCTGCACAACCCGGACGTGCTGATCCTCGACGAGCCCACGGCGGGGCTGGACCCCAAACAGATCAACGAGACGCGCGACCTGATCAAGAGCCTGGCGGGCGATCACACGATTATTTTGAGCACGCACATCCTGCCGGAAGTGGAGCAGACCTGCCAGCAGGTCATCATCATCAACAAAGGGAAACTGGTGGCGACGGACTCCGTGAGCAACCTGCAAAACCGCGCGCGCGGAGCGGAGTCGATGCTCGTGGAAGTGGCGTCGCGGGTCGGCGCGCTCGATACCACGGCGGTCGGTGAGCGGCTGGAAAAAGTTGCCGGGGTGCGCCGCGTAACGTTCAGAGAAAAACGCCAAACGGGAAGCACGTTTGAAGTGGAGAACCGCAAAGGCGGCCTCGCGCGAGGCGACCTGGCGCGCGCGGTGGTGCAGGCGGGCTGGGACCTTAATGAACTGCGGCCGGCGTCGGTGAGCCTGGAAGAAGTCTTCCTGCAACTGACGCGGGAACAAGCTGAGGCGCCCGCCGAGAAGCCAAGGGCAAAGGAAGCAACACCATGAAAAACATGTGGGTCATCTGTGTCAAGGAGCTACGCACTTATTTCGTTTCGCCCATCGCCTACATTCTGTTCATCATTTACGCGGGGCTTTTTGGCTGGTTTTTTTGGAACTCGGTAGGGCTGTTCATTTATTACAGCATGGAGTCTCAGATGCGCGGAGAGATGTTCCCCATGAACATCAACGACCAGATTGTGCGGCAAGTGCTTGGAGACATGAATGTCGTCAATCTGCTGTTCATACCTCTTATAACGATGCGTTTGTTCGCCGAAGAAAAGCGCAATGGCACGATCGAGTTGCTGGCGACGTCTCCGATCCGCGACGGTGAAGTCATTCTGGGAAAGTGGCTGGCGTCGCTCATCCTCTATGCGGCGATTCTGCTGTTTACTGGACTGGACTTTCTATTTCTCTTCAAGTACGGAAATCCCGATTGGAAGCCCATGGCCATCGCCTACTTGGGGGTGCTGCTGCAAGCGGCCGTTTTGCTGGCCCTGGGCACGTTTATTTCCACGCTTACGAAAAACCAGATCATCGCGGGAGCGGTCACTTTTGGTGTGTGTCTTCTGATTTTCGTGCTTGGCTGGGTGGGCAGCTACCAGTATTCCGCCTGGGCCCGAGTGATGACGTACATTTCGACGACAACACATATGGAATCGTTTCTCAAAGGTGTGATTGATTCCAAGGACGCGATTTATTATGTGAGCGCGATTTTTCTGGGGCTGTTTTTGACGGCGCGCTCGCTCGAGTCCTTGCGGTGGAGAGCGTAAATGAACCTTCCGCTGAACCTCCAACTGCTCAAAGCGCGGCAAACCCGATACGTAGCCTACGTCACGCTGTACATCGCCGTGGTGCTGGCAGTAATCACCGTGGCGAATGTCCTGGGAGACCGCTACAACAAATCCTACGACTCGACCTCCAACAAGCGCTATAGCCTCTCCGAACAAACCGCGAAAATCGTAAAGGGGCTCAAGGAGCCCGCAACGATTTACTACTACGACCGGCCCACCGGGTTCAGCCGCGCGAAGGACACTCTGGATGAGTACGCCAATCTTTCACCGAAAGTCCGCGTGCAATATGTGGATCTCGAAAAGAATCCGCTAGCGGCCCGCGAGGCCGGGGTCAAAAGCCTGGGCACCGCCATCGTGCAGATTGGGTCGCGAAAAGAGGAAGCCAACGGGCTAACCGAGGAAGGCATCACGGGAGCATTTATCCGGGACCTCAAATCGAGCACGCGAACCGTTTGTTTCGTGACCGGCAGCGGCGAACATCAGATCGACGAAACGGGGCCCGGCGGATATTCGCGGTTCAAAGACTTGCTGGGCAAAGAGAGCTACGAAACGAAGTCCATTAATTTGCTGACGAAAGCGGAGGTTCCGAGCGACTGCACGGTGCTCGCGGTGGGAGGTCCGAAGTCGGATTATCAGCAGCCGGAAGTGGACTCGATCAAAAAATACATCGAGGATGGCGGGCGCGCGATGTTTTTGCTCAATCCGCCGTTGAAGATGGGCCGGTCGGAGATTGCCGACAACGACGCGCTCTCGACAGTCCTGGAGAGCTGGGGCGTCACACCGGACAAAGACTTGATCCTGGACCTCAATCCCATTGGCCAACTCGCCGGTCTTGGGTATCAAGATGCGCTGGTGACGCACTACGACTCGCACGAAATCGTCAACGCGATGAAAGGGACCGCAACGGCGTTCCCCTATTCACGCTCGCTGGAAATCAAGAGCGGGGGCAAGACGACAGTCGACAAGCTGTTCGAGACCTCGGAAACAAGCTTGGCAACCGAGAAACTGGATACGCCGCGTATCAATGCAAACGATCCGAAGAATAAAAAAGGGCCACTGACCCTGGCCGCTGCGGGCTCCTACCGGACGGGCAAAGAGAACACCCAGGGGCGCTTTGTGGTGGTTGGCAGTTCGGACTGGGTCGCCAATGGATTTATTTCGTTCAATGGAAACCGCGATCTGGCGATGAATACCATCAACTGGCTGGCGTCGGATGAAGAATTAATTTCGATCCGTCCCAAGGAGCGCGACGACCGGCGAATCACGATGACGCGGGCGCAGTTGAACTGGGTGGGCATTACCAGCCTGGGACTCCTGCCGCTCGCGGTGGTGATTGCCGGAGTGACGGTTTGGTGGCGGAGAAGGTAGGGGCGCGCCGCTTCGCCTCTGGGAGATTTATAGGGAAAGAGTTTATGAAAGGTAGAGGATTGCTTTTCGCTGCAATTGTGCTTGCGGCATTAACCGGGACTCTGTACTGGTCGAACCACCGGAAGCCGGCCGCGAGCAGCGCGGCTTCCGCGGCGGAAGCTTCTCCGAAGATTCTGGATGTGAAGCCGGCGGAGGTCGCCAGCATCACGATTTCGAAGCCCGGCGCCGCAGATCTGACGCTGGCCAAAAACGACTCGGGCAAATGGCAAATCACTTCTCCGAAGCCTTTGAAGGCCGATCAGGACGCCGTCTCGAGCCTGCTTTCCACACTTTCGCCCCTGGATTCCGATAGGGTCGTCGAGGACAAGGCCGCGGACCTCAGCCCGTACGGTCTGGCAAAGCCAGCCGTGGAAATCAGCATCACGGAGAAGAACAAGAAGTCCGAGGAATTGCTGCTCGGCGATGATACGCCTGCGAGCAGCGGGGCGTATGCCGCGGTGAAGGGCGATCCACGCGTGTTTGTGATAGCGAGCTACCACAAATCGGGGTTGGAGAAGAGCGTAAATGATCTGCGGGACAAGCGGCTGCTGACGTTTGATTCGGAGAAGCTAAGCCGGGTGGAGTTGACGGCCAAAAAACAGACCATCGAGTTCGGGCGCAACAAAGACCAGTGGCAGATCCTGAAGCCCAAGCCGCTGCGGGCGGACCAGCCAGCGGTGGAAGACCTGGTCCGGTCGCTGGGGGATGCGAAGATGGAGTTGGGCGCGACGGACGACGAGAAAAAAGATATGAGCGCATTCAACACAGGCACTCCTGTGGGAACGGCAAAAGTTACGGACGTCGCCGGGATGCAGGAGCTACAGGTGCGCAAGAACAAGGACGACTATTACGCGAAATCGAGTGCGGTGGCGGGCGTGTACAAGGTTTTGTCCTCGGTGGGCACTTCGGTGGACAAGAGCCTCGAGGACTTTCGAAACAAGAAGGTTTTTGATTTCGGGTTTGCCGATCCGGAAAAAATCGAGATTCGCGACGGCGCGAAGAGCACGTTTCTGACGCGCAACGGGTCCGACTGGTGGTCCAACGGAGTCAAGATGGATGAAGGCAACGTGAGCACGCTGGTGGCGGACATTCGCGCGCTGACCGCGACAAAATTTCCGGACAGCGGCTTCACCACGCCTTCGATCGAGATAACGGTCACTTCCGACACGGGGAAGCGCGTGGAGAAGGTGCAAATCGCAAAGAATGGCGACAATTACGTGGCCAAGCGCGAGAATGAACCTGCGCTCTATGAATTGAGCGCCACGGCCATAAAGGACCTGCAAGACGCTCGGGCGGGATTGAAGCCTGCCGCACCCCCGCCGGCCCCAGCACCCAAGAAAAAATAACCGGCATTTTTGCGGACGCGCCGGAATGACATTAGCGCCTATCTTCGCGCGTCACCGAAGTTATCGAACGTTTCCCGGTGCGGTTGCGCATGCCCGGGGGCTCCTCTAAACTGATTTTTCTCACTTCACCCGGGAGTGCAATTGCGAACTTTCGCGCGAGTTGTTTTCTGGCTTCTTGGGGTTCTCGTTATTTTTGCTGCCGCGCTGGCCTGGTGGTTTGTCTACCGCCCGCTGCCACAGCTCGAGGGAAGCATTCGCCTTCCCGGCCTTCAGCAACAGGTTACGGTGGACCGCGACGGATGGGGCGTGCCGCACATTCGCGCCGCTTCGGTCGAGGATTTGGCCGAGGCCCAAGGTTACGTCATGGCACAGGATCGGCTGTGGCAAATGGATTTGCTGCGGCGGGTGGCGCGCGGGCAGCTTTCCGAGATTCTGGGTGAGAGAACGCTGCAAATTGACAAAGATTTTCGCACGCTCGGATTGGGGCGGGCGGCGGACCGCGAAGTGACGACACTGGATCCGGAGCCGCACAAGATTCTGGAAGCGTACGCGCGCGGAGTAAATAGATTCATCGAGCAGCACGAGAGCAACCTGCCGCTGGAGTTTTCGCTGCTTCGCTACAAGCCACAACCCTGGAAACCGGCGGATACACTGGCGGTTTCTGGCTACATGTATCGAACGTTGGCGGACACCAGGGAACGCGAAATGAATCGCGCCAAAGTCACCGAGCGCGCGGGATCCGATCGCGCCCGGGACCTGTTTTCGCCGGAATCGACGATGGACCATTTTGTCGTTGGCGATCCGAATGTGCCGGATGACGGTTCGCAGCGTTCGGCGACCGATCCGGACGATGATGACGACGACATGCAGCCGGATACAGTTTTCAAAGCCGACCTCGTCGAGCCACCTGGCGAAGCGTCAGAAAGCGGCGCCCCAGACTTGACATCGGCGCTGGCGCAATCCGCGGTGGAATTTCTCGCGGAATCGCGTAGCGAAATTAGGCAAGGCCTGGGCAGCAACAATTGGGTGGTCAGCGGCGCGCACACGGCTACAGGAAAGCCGCTCCTCGCGAACGATACGCACCTCGATCTGGTGATGCCGTCGATTTGGTACGAAGTGCACATCACGGCGCCTGGATGGAACGTCAAAGGGTTGACGCTGCCCGGCGCGCCGATGGTGATCATCGGGCACAACGAGCGCATCGCGTGGGGATTTACAAACAACGGAGCAGATGTCCAAGATCTATACATCGAGATATTCAATCCGGATACGCCGGATGAGTATCGCGTGAAAGGTTCTTGGGCCAGGGCGCAGGTCCTCGAGGAGATCATTCACATCAAAGGGCAGCCTGACGTACATTTTCCTGTCACGGTCACGCGCCATGGGCCTGTGGTGCATCGCGAAAGAGACAAGGGCTACGCCATGCGCTGGACAGCCACGGAACCTGGTGGGCTGGCCAACAGCTACACCTGGCTGGGCAAGGCGCGCAATTGGAAAGAGTTTCGCGAGGCGATGAAACGTGTTTGGGGGCCGGCACAAAACGCGGTCTACGCGGACGTGGAGGGGAATATCGGATACATCATGGCGGCGCGCGTGCCGATTCGAAAGAAGGGGCGCGGCGAAGTACCTGAGCTGGGAGACAACGACGATTACGAGTGGACCGGATATATTCCCTTCGACCAGCTTCCCCAGGCGCTTAACCCCGATAGCGGGTTGATCGTCACCGCAAACGCGCGCGTGGTGGGACCAAACTACAAGCCGTACTTGACGGACCGCTGGGAAGATCCGTACCGTACGGCGCGCATCTGCGATTTGCTGCACGACCGGCGCGACTTGCGCGTGGAGGACATGCTGAAGGTACAAACGGACACGTATAGCTATCCGCACGTGTTTCTTGCCGAGCAATTGCTCGCCGCCGCCAAAACGGCGAAGCCGAAAGACCTGCGCACACAAAAGCTAATTGACGGCCTGAAGGATTGGAATGGAATCGCCGATGCCCATTCGCCTGAGATTTCTTTCCTGCACGGGGTGCGCCGCGGTGCACTGGAGCTGATTTTGGAGCCCATTCTTGGGGAGGAAACAGGCCACTATCAGTGGCGCACCATGACATTTCTGCAGAGGACACTTACGAATCGGCCTGCCAAATGGCTGCCCGCAGCCTACAAGAGTTACGATGAACTTCTGGTTGCGGCGGCGGACCTGGCGGTGAAGAGGCTCGCAGAAGACAGCAAGAGCGAACGGGTGGAAGACTGGGCGTGGAAGAATTTCAATTCGCTGGACATGTTCCATCCGCTCGGGCACGGGGGCGTTTTAAAGAAGGCTCTCAGCATTGCCGGCAAGCCGCAATTGGGGACCGTTTACAGCGTACGCTCGGCGACGAAAACGCATGGGCCGGCGATGCGATTTGTCGCCAATCCGGCGAATTGGGACGAATCCATTCTGCTGATTACTTCCGGCGAATCCGGCCAGCCCGGCAGCCGCCACTATTCGGACCAGTTTTCGTATTGGTACGAAGGCAGGCCGATTCTTGCGCCGTTTAGCGACGCCGCTGAGGTCAAAGCGACGAAGCACACGCTCACGCTCAAGCCGGGCTCCTGAAGCATGGAAGCACGCCCACGCCGATGCCGGAATTGCCTGAAGTCGAAGCGGTGGTACGCACGCTGCGGCCGCTGGTGCAAGGGCAGCGCATTCGCTGCGTTCACGTTTTTCACCCCATCGCGGTGAAACCACAGAATGCGTCTCGTTTGGCGGACGCTGCAACAGAGCGATGCATTCAGCGCGTGGACCGCAAAGGGAAATATGTACTTCTTGCGTTGGATCGCGGTTTGCTGACTTTGCATTTTCGGCTTGATGGACAGCTTGTGTGGTTTTCGAATGGAGCCGAGTTGCTCGAACGCGCGAATGTCAAGGAAAATGGAACTCATGTGGACGTTGCGTTCGAATTTGGAAGAGGGGTTCTCGGTTTCGCCGACCGCCGACATTTTGGCCGCGTGCATGCGTGGGAGCATCTGGAGGAAAGCGCAGGGCTGTCGTCGCTGGGAATCGACGCACTGTCGAAGGATTTCACGGCAGGGCGATTCCGCGAAATGCTGGCCGGATCTGCGCGGCCGTTGAAAGATTTCTTACTGGATCAAACCCGCGTCGCGGGTTTGGGAAACATCTATTCTTGCGAGTCACTCTGGCATGCGCGGCTCGACCCGCGACGCCGCGCTAAATCGTTGAAGCCGGAGGAGGCGCGCCGCCTGCACAAAGCAATTGTGTCGGTTCTGGCGCGTGCCTTAGAATGCTGCCTACACCCGGCGCCGGACTTTCACGATTCGCAATGGTGGTTTCAGGGACTGGAGAAGATTTTGCGCGCTTACGGCCGCGAAGGAGAGGCGTGCCGCCGGTGCGGAGCGGCGATTCAGCGAATCGACCAAGCTGGCCGCTCGACCTACTTCTGCCGGCGGTGCCAGAAATGAACGCGATATGGAGCGAAGGTTTATTTCGTGAATACATCCGCACCCAAAAAGCCTGAACCGCCCAAGAAGCCCGACTTCGAGCGTTCGCTCGCACGGCTGGAAGAAGTCGTGCGCCGGCTGGAAAGCCCGCAGCTTTCCCTGGACGATGCGATGAAACTGTTCGAGGAGGGCGTCGCGCTTTCCCGCGAGTGCCAGAAACAGCTCGAAGAAGCGGAAGGCCGCGTAGAAATCCTACTCAAAAAGGCGGACGGCAAGTTGACGGCAGAACCGTTTGATCCGGAGCGAGAGGCGGAATCTTGACATTTCGTACACTGTCCGCCTGCGCGGCTTCCATCTCACGATGAAACTTTCCCCTTTTTTTGAGGAAGATCGTTTGGCGGTCGATGCCGCGCTTGACCGGCTGCTGCCTGCCGAGACCGTGCAGCCAGCTTCGATTCACACGGCCATGCGCTACAGCGTTTTTGCCGGCGGGAAGCGCATGCGGCCTATTCTATGTCTGGAGACTGCGCGGATTTTTTCAAGTGACGTCACTCCTGCGCTGCATCCGGCTTGCGCGCTCGAATTCATCCATACGTATTCACTCATTCACGACGACTTGCCCGCGCTCGACAATGACGACTTGCGCCGCGGCAAGGCGACTTGCCACAAGAAATTTGGCGAGGCACTGGCGATTCTCGCAGGAGATGGACTTCTGACCCTGGCGTTCGAAACGATCGGTGCGACGCAAGTGCCTGCAGAACGACGGGCCGCGATCCTCACAGAAGTTGCCAGCTCCGCCGGCACGGTCAATGGCATGGTTGGCGGACAAGTAGCGGACATCGAAGCGGAACGCAAGCCCGTCGACGAAAAGATGCTCGAATACATTCACCGGTCCAAGACGGCAGCGCTGATTCGGGCTTCCGTCACGGCAGGTGCATTGTGCGCGGGCGCCGGCGCGGATGACGTCGCGCGGCTCCGGGGCTTTGGCGAAACCGTTGGCTGGGCCTTCCAAGTTACCGACGACATTCTGGATGTCGAAGAGTCTTCTGCAGCGCTTGGCAAGACTGCTGGCAAAGATCTGGCACAGCAAAAAGCGACTTATCCCGCTGTGCACGGGCTAGAGCGCTCGCATCAGATCGCCAACGAACTCGCCACCAAAGCGATTGCGGAACTTGCACCGTACGGCGAGCGCGCCGCGCGCCTGCGCGAAATCGCCGAATTCCTTGTCCTCCGCAGAACCTGAAAAAGATTCGGGGCCCTATGAAGGAAAAGGCAGCTCGAACTCGCCTGGACTTACTTCTTGTGGAGCGCAAGCTTGCCGAATCTCCCGAAAAAGCGGCAGCCGTGATCCTTGCCGGCGAAGTACAGGTGGATGGGCAGCGCCTGGACAAGGCAGGCACGTTGGTTGCGCGCGCTGCCAAAATTGAGGTGGCCAGCCGGCACCAAAAATATGTCAGCCGTGGCGGATTCAAGCTGGAAGGTGCGCTCAAGGATTTTTCCGTCGATCCGGCAGGCCTGGTATGCCTGGACATCGGTTCTTCGCATGGCGGCTTCACAGATTGTCTATTGCAACGGGAAGCGACCCGGGTCTATGCCGTGGACGTCACTATCGAGCAGCTCGACTGGAAGCTGCGACAGGACGCGCGCGTGGTTCCGGTCAAGAAAAATGCACGCGACTTGCAATCAGGAGATATTCCGGAACTAACCGACCTGGTGGTCATCGATGTCTCTTTTATCTCCGTCGAAAAAGTCTTGGAACCAGCGGCAAAGCTCGCCAAACCCCGCGCTATATTTGTCATCCTGATCAAGCCGCAGTTTGAATTGCCTCGCAAACAAGTGGGCGCCGGAGGAATTGTGAAGGGTAAAAGACTGCGGGAAAAAGCAGTTTTGGCTGTGAGCAAGCATGCAAAATCTCTAGGTTTCAAGTTTCTCAAGGTTCGCCCGAGCCGAGTGGCCGGGGCCGAAGGAAATCAGGAGTATTTTCTCTACGCGCGAAAAAAGTCTGTAGAGTAGAATCGCAAACGCCCATGCAGCCTGGCAAAACCGTTCAAACGATAGGCATCCTTTCCCGACGCGGTCGCGCACAACTCTCCGTGGTGGTTCCGCCTTTACTGAAATGGCTGCGAGAGCATGAGATCGAACCGGTTCTCGATGAGGAGACCGCGAAGGCGCTGCCGGGGGGGCTGCTAGGCCAACCAGCCCGGGCGGTGGCGGACGCTTCGCAGCTTCTGTTGGTTCTCGGCGGAGATGGCACGATACTCGCCGCCGCGCGTCTGGCGGCGCCGCGGCGGATTCCCATTTTGCCCATTAACATGGGCCGGCTGGGCTTCCTCACGAGCTTCACGCTCGATGAACTTTATCCTGCGCTGGAAGAAGTCCTGCGGGGCCAGCCGCCCATCAGCCGGCGGGCAATGTTGCAAACCGAGTTGGTGCGCGGAGGCGCGGTCGTGGAAACACAATGCGCGCTCAATGAAGCAGTTGTTCACAAGGGCTCGTTTGCGCGAATGATTGAGCTGGAGCTGACCATCGATGAGGATTTTGTCTGCCGTTATCGCGCGGATGGATTGATCGTTTCCAGCCCCACAGGCTCCACGGCCTATTCCCTGTCCGCCGGCGGTCCCATCCTACATCCTGCAGTGGGTGCTTACATCGTCACGCCGATCTGTCCGCACATGCTGAGCGACCGCCCGCTGGTGGTTCCCGATTCATCCTGCATCGAAGTGCGACTGAACGGCGACACCGAGTCCGTGTATCTGACGATCGACGGGCAACGCGGCCTCCCCATGCAGCCGACGGACATCGCGCGCGTGCGCCGGGCCAAGGAACCGTTGCAACTGATCCAGCCGCCGCAAAAGCCGTACTTTGAGATTCTGCGCAACAAGCTGAAATGGGGCGAAGCTTGAGCGCGAGGGCCGCCGTTTCTTTCCCGCTTGCGTTGCTAAGTTCACTTGGAGCGATTTATGAGACTGGCCTTTATCATTGCCATCGTTTTTCTGTTGCCCTGCGTAAGCGCTCAGGCGCAGGAGCCTTCTTTTGCGGATGTGGTCGTTGTACACGGACACGTGTGGACCGTGGATCCTCAGCACCCGCGGGCCGAAGCTTTGGCTATTCATGGCGGACGTATTGTAGCGGTGAGTTCCGACGCGGAAATTGCGAAATGGATTGGACCCGCAACGAAAAAGATCGATGCGCAGGGCAAGAGCGTGCTTCCCGGATTCATCGACGCGCACGCGCATTTCAGCAGCGGTGGTGGCGAAATTAGCAGCGTGCATCTGCGCGACGCAAACACGCCGCAGGAATTTGCCCGGCGCATTGGCGAACAAGCCAGGAAACTGCCGAAAGGCGAGTGGATGCTTGGTGGCACCTGGGACCACGAACTCTGGGGCGGCACTGCTCTTCCCGCGCACGATTGGGTCGATGCGCTTACGCCGGACAACCCGGTTTTCGTCAGCCGCTATGACGGACACATGGCTATGGCCAATACGCTCGCTCTGCATCTTGCTGAAATTACGCGCGAAACGAAAGATCCGCCGGGAGGAACGATTGTCCGCGACCAAGAGGGCAATCCCACGGGCCTGCTCAAGGATGCGGCTATGCGTCTGGTCTACCGCGTCATTCCCCCGCCTTCGGAAGAGCAGCTCCTGCGCATGATTCATGCCTCGATGGACGACGCGCGCCGCTTCGGCGTGACCAGCATTCACGACATCAGCTCGACCGAAGATGTACGGGCTTACCAGATTCTGTCGGCGCGCGGCGAATTGACGCTGCGCATCTACTGCATCACGCCGCTTCCTCAATGGCAAGCTCCGGCCACGGCCGGAATTCGCGCGGGCTTTGGCAACGATTGGATCCATTTCGGGGCGCTCAAGGGATTTGCGGACGGCTCTTTGGGCTCGACCACTGCTCTTTTCGAGAAGCCGTACAACGACGCTCCGGAAACTTCCGGTTTGCCCAACGAGATGATGCTGCCCGAAGGAAACATGCTGCAGATGGCTCTGGGTACCGACAAAGCTGGTCTGCAATTGGCCGTTCATGCCATCGGCGACAAGGCCAACCGCATGATGCTGGACGTTTATGCGGAAGTTGCCAAGCAGAACGGCGCGCGCAGCGACCGGCGCTGGCGTATCGAGCACGCGCAGCACCTTCGCCCGGAAGATTTTGCTCGCTTTGCGCAGCTTGGGGTCATTGCCTCGGTGCAGCCGTATCACGCGATTGACGACGGCCGCTGGGCGGAGAAACGCATTGGCCACGAGCGCGCCAAAACGACGTACGCCTTTCGAACGTTCCTGGACCACGGCGTGCGCTTGGCATTCGGGAGCGATTGGACGGTGGCTCCGTTGAATCCCATGCTTGGGCTTTATGCGGCCGTGACGAGGGCGACGCTCGATGGAAAAAATCCTGGCGGCTGGTTTCCGGAGCAGAAACTAACGCTCGAAGAGGCCGTTCAGGCTTACACCATGGGTTCCGCCTTCGCGGAGTTTCGCGAAAAAGAGAAAGGCTCGCTCACGCCCGGAAAATTCGCAGACGTTGTTGTGCTAGACGGCGATTTGTTCTCGATGGCCCCGGAGAAGATCAAGGACGTGACCGTGCGCTATACGATCGTGGGCGGAAAAGTCGTCTACGAAGCGGCAAGGAACTAATCCAAGATATCTGTTCGCTGCAAATCTTCTTGCGTTTCGCGCCGGCGAATCAATCGAAAGCTGTCTCCGTCTACGAGGACTTCCGCGGGCCGACAACGTGCATTGTAATTCGAGGCTAGAACCATTCCGTAAGCGCCGGCTCCCCAAATGGCCAGCAGGTCTCCGGTTTGGACTTTGCCCAGCGGCCAGCCGTGAAGAAAACAATCTCCGGTTTCGCACACGGGACCGACGATGTCCGCACGCGCCTGACTGGAGTTGCGCGCTTTTCCGTCGCGCATGACTTTTGTAATGGGATGAATCGCTCCGTAAAGCGAAGGCCGCATCAAGTCGTTCATCGCGCCGTCTACAATTACGAAGCGTTTGCCGCGATTCGTCTTTGTATACACGACGCGCGTAAGCAGCACCGCCGATTGTGCAATGATGGAGCGGCCCGGCTCTAAGAGAATCTCTATCTCTGCTCCGAGAACAAGTTCCTTGATCAGTTTTGCGTAGTCCCTGCGTTTCGGCGGCTTTTGATCTGAATATCGCACTCCCAACCCGCCACCGACATCGAGATACCGAAGAGGAATTCCCTGGGACTTCAGTTCTTTGCTATATCCCACCAAACGCTTCACCGCTCTGCGAAAAGGCTCAAGCGTGGTGATCTGGGAGCCGATGTGGGCGCTGAGTCCTTCCCAGCGAATCCATTTCGAATCCCGGTGCGCGAGATACAGCCGCCTGGCTTCCTTCCAGTCGAGCCCGAATTTGTGCTCGTGACGCCCGGTGGCGATATGCGGGTGCCCGCCGGCAAACACGTCGGGATTCACGCGGATGGCGGTTGCCGGAGGTCTTCCACCCTTCTGGACGAGGCACGCGGCTTCGTCGGTCAAGATTTCAAGTTCCGCTTCGGATTCCACGTTAAAAAGCAAGATTCCCGAATCAGCGTCTTGGACGCCAACTCGATAATTCAGGGCTTCGCGAATTTCCGCGCGGCTTTTCCCTACCCCGGAGAAAACAATGCGGTTACCGGGCACGCCAATATATTGCAAGAGCCGCAATTCGCCGCCGGAAACAATATCGAACCCGCTGCCCAGTTTGGCCAGGTGCTGCAAAATGGAAAGATTCCCGTTGGACTTCACGGCAAAACACAGCGTGTGACGAGCGCCCTCCAGACCTTGCTGGAATTCGCGATACGCGTCTTCCATGGCGGCACTACTATACAAATACGTCGGCGTCCCAACCTCGCCGGCTACCGAGTCCAGCGACACGCCTTCGCAAAACACTTGCTCCGCGGATTGACCGGACGGAGCCTTCTTCCAGGCAAAATGGGGCGTGAAGGCAACGGGGTCGACGAAATTCAATTTGCGGGCGGGGCCGGCCGTCGAAGGACTCATCGGACTTTCATCACCACTAGCGTCCGGTCATCGAAAAGGGGCGCGCTTTGCGTAAACCAGTCCACTTCGCTCAGGATTCGGTCCGCCAACTCCGCTGCCGTCAGTTCGTGGTGCTTTTCAATCAGTTCGCGCAACCGCGTGATGCCAAAGAATTGGCCTTCGCTATTGGAGGTTTCGGCGATGCCGTCGGAGTGAAACACGAGAATATTGCCCGGCTCGAGGGTGACTCCCCATTCGTCGTAGGTCACGTCCTCGTAAATTCCCAGCGGAAATCCTGTCAATTCGATCTTGCCGCAGCGATGGTCTTTGTAGAGCAGCGGTTGCGACTGGCCAGCATTGGCCACGCGCAGTTTTTGACGGCCCTTTTGCCACGTTGCAAAACATGCCGTCATAAATCGTCCCTCGATGCGCCGCGCGCCGACGAGCTGATTCATCTGCTTTAACATTTCCGCAGGCTGGAGTTTCTGCGGGGCAAGGCTGCGCATGATTCCAATGGCTACGGCACCGTACAGCGCCGCCGCCGTTCCTTTTCCGCTCACGTCACCGAGTGCGATGCCCAGTTGCTGCGGGCCGTAGTGCAAGAAATCGTACAGATCGCCGCACACTTCGCGAGCGGACAAGTAACGCGCGGCGATGTCCACGCCATAATCTTCTGTAGGAACCGGCTGGAGCAGCGCGCCTTGAATCCTCTTGGCCGCCTGCAGATCTCGCTCCAGCCGCGCCTCTTCTTTCGCGAGTTGCTCGTACAGTCGTGCGTTTTCCAACGACACGGCCAGATTCGCAGCGAGAATGGAAAGCGTCTGCACATGATCCTGAGTGAAATAATTGGGAATCGGGCTTTCCAGATCCAACACGCCAATGACCTTCCCTTTGTGCATCATGGGAATCGCCAATTCGGACCGCGTCTCTGGATTCACCATGATGTAGCGCGGATCCACCGTGACGTCCGGCACCAGGACAGGCTCCTTCAGCGTCGCTGCCGCGCCCACAATGCCCTCACTCACCGTAGCGCGCAATCTCCCTTGCACGCTTTGTCCGTGTTTCACGTCCACGCGGTGCCGGAAAACTTTTTGTTCTTCGTCGTAGAGCATGATGCTCAAGATCTGATAATCGATCACGCGCTTGGTTTGTTCCGCTGCGCGCCGGAGCAATTCTTCGACATCCAGAATAGCGCTGGTTTCGCGGCCCACTTCCGTCAACACGAGAAGGGTCTCCGTCTGCGCCTTCACTTGCTCAAACAGACGGGCATTTTCGATGGCGATTGCCAGGCGAGTGCCCAACAGCGTCAATATGTTTTGCTGGTCGCGCGTGAAGTAGTCGAGGTGCCTGCTCTGAATATCCAGCACCCCCACGCATTTCCCGCGCACAATCAGCGGCACCGCCAGCTCGGACCGCACGCTGTCGATCGCATTGATGTATCGGGGGTCCTTGGAAGTGTCGCTTACGCGCACGGAATGGCCAGTAGCTGCGGCCGTTCCCGTGATTCCCTGCCCCAAGGGGATGCGCAAATTTTCAGCCAACTCTCTGGGATAGCCGATGGCGAAACGATGCCGAAGATAGCTTCCGTCCCCTTCGATCATGAGCACGCCAAAGATTTCGTAGTCAATATGCCTCTTGATGAGCGCCGCCGCGCGCGCCAATACTTCGTCCAGGTCCAGCGAGGCATTCACTTCCTCGCCGATCTCGGCTAGCGTGGCGAGCACTTCTGTGGAGACTTCCGAGCCGCCGTTCAGCGCAGCGGCTATGATGTGTTCTTCTGTTGGATTCATGGACGGCAATTAGTATAGCAGGTGGCGGAGACAGAACTGCTTTACGGGGTGCGAATCGCCAACTCACTCATGGCGCTGATTGTTCTGCAGAAAGCTGCGTATCAAAACAACTTTAGGTATACCGCTGCTCGTTGTTCTGCCTCTTTGCAGCGCTCCCTAGCGTCAAGATGCCCACGTAAGGCAAATTGCGGTAGCGGTCCGAATAATCCAGGCCGTATCCCACGACAAATTCGTTGGGAATCGTGAAGCCCACGTAATCGGCACGCACGGGCGCAATCCGGCGTCCTACCTTGTCCAGCAGCACAGCAACTCTGAGGTGCTTCGGTTTGCGCTGCTGGAAAAGACGAAGCAGATATTGCAGCGTCATTCCCGTGTCCAGGATGTCTTCGACGACGATTACCGTTCGGCCTTCGATGCTGGAGTCCAGGTCGCGCGTAAGGCGCACTTGCCCGGAAGAATGCGTATCCTGTCCGTAGCTCGCCACCGCGATGAAATCAAAGGAAACGTCGCCGGGAATGTTCCGCGCGAGGTCGACAAGGAAGAACACTCCTCCCTTCAGCACGCTGACGAGGTGCAGCCGTTCTCCCGGAAAATCTCTGCGAATCTCTTTCGCGAGGACGCGGATTCTCCTCTGAATCCGGACCGCCGTGATCAGCACACGAACGCCAGCCTTTTGTCCGTGCCTGATTCTTTGTTTCGCCGCACTTGCTTCTGGCATCCCCGTTCCCTGCGTACGGAAACGCGACTCTACCGCACGCATGCCGCCAAGGCAAATCCCAAGGCTGTCATGGCGCAGTCCCGTGCGTGCTTTGGGGCCGCTTCGGGTGTGAGCGTCCAGCGAAATGGCAAATCCCAGGGCCGAGTTTTTCCACAGCCCTTAGCTTGGTCTTCATTTCACTCTTGTGATACAAGATAGGCCATTCACCGAGTCTAGTGCAGTGTAAAACAGGTGCGTGTGTTCATCAGCTTTGATACAAAGCTTTGACACAAACGGAAGCCACCCTTTCACCCCCCGGGACAGCGCCGAGTATGTACTTGCAGCGCATCGCTCCATGTGTTCTCTAGGAGGAATGTCCATGCGAGAAAATGAGACCGGATTCTTCCTTTTCAAGGCGTGCTTTGTGTCCATCGCGATGATCATGGCATTGTTCTTGTGTACGTCGGGGGGTTTTGCGCAATCCACTACGGACGGCGCCATCGGCGGCACGGTCACGGATGCTAGCGGTGCCGCAGTGCCGGGGGCCAAGGTGACGGTCAAAAGCCTTGGCACCAACGCTGAAGAGCTGGTCATGACCGACGACACCGGGTATTTTCGTGTCGGCAAGTTACCGCCCGCCGCGTACAGCGTTACCGTAAGTGCTCCGGGCTTTGCACCCTTCACCGTCGAGCGCGTAGTTGTTCAGGTCGGCAGCGTCACGGACGTGCCTGCAAAGCTGAACGTTGCCGCGGCGGGGGCGACGGTTGTGGTTACGGCCGAAATCCCGCAGATCAATACCAACTCCGCAGAATTCGCTCCCACTGTCGATCAGACGGCCATTGGCAACCTCCCCATCAACGGCGGCCGCTGGTCTAATTTCGTTCTTCTCACTCCCGGCGCAGTGAATGACGTCAACGGTTTTGGACTCATCAGCTTCCGCGGCATGAGCACACTGCTCAACAACAACACGGTGGACGGCGGCGACAATAATCAGGCCTTCTTTTCCGAAGAGCGCGGCCGCACGCGCATCGGCTATTCCAGCGCCAAGGCTGCCGTTCAGGAATTTCAGGTGAACACTTCGAACTACTCCGCAGAATACGGGCGGGCCGCCGGCGCTGTGGTCAACACGGTCACGAAGAGCGGCACGAATCAGTACCATGGCGAAGCGTATTTCTACGATCGCGATAATTCCTGGGGCGCCATCAATCCCTTTACCACCCTCACGAACAAGATCACGCTAGTCACCTCCCCTTATGCGCCGACCGACGTTCGCAAAATGTACGGTTTCGGTGTTGGCGGCCCCATCAAAAAAGACAGAATCTTTTTCTTTTTGGCCTTTGACCGCTACGACCGCAACTTCCCTGGGACCGCCAAAGCCACAACTCCCAGCGCCTTTTTCGCCCTTCCACTCGCGAACCTCACCACTGCTTACACCATGGACGGAACTACGAACTGTTTCCAAAGCAACGGAAATAGCAACATCAACACCGGCAACGCTAAGGCGGGCGTTCCGAACCCATTCACCACGGGCGCTACTGCCGTGCCCAACGGAGCCAACGTGGCCTCGGCCACCAGTGGAGCGTGCACGTTGGTAGGCAACCTCGGCTTGGGCAACGGGAACTACGCCGCGGGTCTTGCAGATTACACGAACGGACTCAGCGGGCTCACCAATGAAACAGGGCCCGTGCCGCGCAAGGGCCAGGCGACCATCTTCTTCCCCAAGATTGACTGGCAGATTAGTTCCAAAAACCACGCCACGGTCGAGGTGAATCGCACCCGTTGGTACTCCCCGGCCGGCATCCAAACCCAGGCCAGCAACACGTTTGGCGTCGCCAGTTTCGGCAACGACTACGTGAGAGACACCTGGGGCGTAGCCAAGCTCTACACTTCCTTCACTGCGACGCTCACGAATGAAGCTCGCTTCCAATACGGCCGCGATTTCGAATTCGAATTCGCCCAGCCGCCAACCTCTTACGAGCAGGCCAACTTCGTTACCTCACCGAACTTCCCGGGTTATACCAATCCCCTCGGTCTGCCTCCGGACGTCTTTATTACCAACGGCTTCGACATGGGCGTTCCCACTTTTCTGCAGCGACCGGCTTTCCCCGATGAACGCCGCACGCAATACGCGGACACCGTTTCGTGGTCCCACGGCAAGCATGCCATCAAATTCGGCGCGGACATTGCGCCCACCAATGACCTGAGCGAGAATCTGCGCCTTCAATATGGATCTTTCAGCTATAGTTCCGTCGCAAACTATCTGTCCGACCTGATCTCGCCCAATCACTGTGGCCCCACGCAGAGTTCTTCCTGTTACTCCAGCTACCAACAAGCCTTCGGTCCCCTCGGCTTCGCCTTCCATACCAACGACTTGGCCTTCTTTGCCGAAGATAGCTGGCGAATGTTGCCCCGGTTCACTCTTAATATCGGCCTCCGCTACGAATACGAAATGCTCCCCGGCGTTATTCTCCCGAATCCCGCGGTTCCGCAAACTCAGCAAATGCCCAGCGACAAAAACAATCTCGGTCCGCGCATCGGCTTTTTTGCCTGGGACGTTACTGGCAGTGATCACTCCGTCGCCTGAAAGGCGACGGCTTCTCGCGGCACGCATGAGGCGACATCCTCTACGTTATGCCGCGAACGCCCGATCCGGGCGCGTTGCAGTATGACTTGCGCGCTGACCACGTCACG